>JAEEGG010003585.1_pt1 | contig 38602 bp, 31 predicted proteins | sample 9134161 | NCBI WGS metagenome assembly JAEEGG01 (sample SAMN16246543, study PRJNA631951) | gut metagenome | biome: gut microbiome; feature: rumen; material: CR-attached | host: Bos | place: Iran: Karaj | collected 2018-10 | reverse complement strand
CTCCCATCACAAAAACCGTAAAACGAGCCGGTGCTTTGTAAATAGTATTAGTAATTGTATTTTTTCCAGAGGGACTGGAGGCGGCGGCGGATGTCGGCTTCGCGGGCATTGTTCCCGGGATCGTAGAATTTGTGGCCGTGGAGGATGTCGGGGAGGAATTCTTGATCGACGAAGTTGCCTTCGAAATCGTGCGCGTATTTGTAATTCTTGTGGTAGCCCAGGTCTTTCATCAGTTGGGTAGGGGCGTTGCGCAGATGCAGGGGGACGGGCGGTGCGTCGTTTGTACTGTTGACCAATGCAAGCGCCTCATCGATAGCCAGATACGACGCATTGCTCTTCGGAGAAGTCGCCAGATAGATACAGGTTTCGGCCAGGATGATGCGCGCTTCGGGCATGCCGATCTGATGCACGGCATTGAAACAAGCTTCCGCCAGCAGGGCCGCGTTGGGATTGGCCAGTCCCACATCTTCCGAGGCCAGGATGAGCATGCGACGTGCTATGAACAGAGGATCCTCACCGCCGGCCAACATGCGCGCCATCCAATAGATGGCCCCATTGGGATCGCTGCCACGCATGCTCTTGATGAAGGCCGAAATGATATCATAGTGCTGTTCGCCATTCTTGTCATAAAGCGCGATATTCTCTTGCAGACGATTGGTAACGACTTGATTATCAATGGTAATTGTCGCATCCTCCGGAAAAGACTGAACTATTATCTCAATGATATTCAGTAATTTACGACCATCGCCGCCACTGAATCTGAACAAAGCTTCTTTTTCGACCACATGGATCTGGCGCTCTTTCAGATAAACATCTTCCGTCAGGGCCCGTTGCAAAAGGATATCCAAGTCGCTGACATCAAGACTCTTGAGGACATATACCTGGCAACGGGAAAGCAACGGGGAAATCACTTCGAACGAAGGATTCTCCGTCGTGGCGCCAATCAAGACAATCAAGCCGCTCTCCACAGCACCCAGTAAAGCATCTTGCTGCGCCTTGTTGAAGCGGTGGATCTCATCAATAAACAGAATAGGTGCGCCCGCCGTTGCGAACATACGGCCGGACTTGGCTTTGTCAATGACCTCACGCACATCTTTTACACCGGAACTGATGGCTGAGAGCGTGAAGAATTCACGTTTCAACTGGTTGGCGATAATCCGTGCCAATGTCGTTTTACCGACACCGGGAGGACCCCAGAGAATGAAGGAAGAAACGTTACCGGTTTCAATCATCTTGCGGAGCACCGCACCGGGGCCGACCAGGTGTTCCTGGCCGACATATTGGTCGAGAGTTCGGGGGCGAAGGCGCTCCGGCAGTGGGATCAGCGGAATTTCACCAGAAGTTTTCATTTCCTGCGAAGTTATAAAAAAAATGAATATCTTTGAATCCCGTTATGAACACAAAGTACATCTTCATCACGGGAGGAGTCGCCTCGTCGCTGGGAAAAGGAATTATTGCTTCATCCCTGGCCAAACTCCTGCAGGCAAGGGGTCTGCGCGTGACCATCCAGAAATTCGATCCCTATATCAACATCGATCCGGGTACCTTGAATCCCTATGAGCACGGGGAATGCTACGTCACGGAAGATGGGGCTGAAACCGATCTCGACCTAGGGCACTATGAGCGCTTTCTCGGCGTCTATACGTCCAAAGCCAACAATGTGACCACAGGCAAGATTTACCATACGGTGATTACGAAGGAGCGGGAAGGGGCGTATCTGGGCAAGACCGTGCAGATCGTCCCGCACATCACTGACGAAATCAAGCGGCGGATGTTGTTGCTGGGCCGTACGGGCGAGTATGACGTGATTCTCACTGAGATCGGCGGTACCGTGGGCGATATGGAATCCCAGCCATTCATCGAAGCCGTCCGGCAGCTCCAGTGGGAACTCCCGGAGGAGGATTGCATGTCCATCCATCTGACCCTGATACCATACCTGAGTGCAGCGCGGGAACTCAAGACGAAGCCTACGCAACACTCCGTACAGACTCTCCAGCAGAGTGGTGTCAAGCCCGACGTGATCGTTTGCCGCACAGAGCATCCGCTTTCGACGGAGCTGCGCCGCAAAATAGCCTTGTTCTGCAATGTCAAACCTGGCCACGTCATCCAAAGCATCGATGCATGGAGCATCTATCAGGTGCCGCTCAATATGCATGAAGAGCATCTCGATGAGCTGGCTGTTCGTAAATTGCAGATTGACAACTATTCACAGCCCGAGCTCACGCGCTGGAAGGTGTTTCTGGACCGGATCCAGCATCCTTCCAGAGAGGTGAATATCGTTCTCGTCGGAAAATATGTAGAGCTTCAGGACGCCTACAAATCAATCCAAGAGGCATTTGTCCACGCTGGCGCAGCGAAGGATTGCCACGTGAATGTCCAGACCCTGCAAAGCGGACAGATTACCCCCGACAATGTAGCCTCATTGCTTCAGGGGGCAGACGGCATTCTCGTAGCTCCGGGGTTCGGAGAACGCGGTCTGGAAGGGAAGGTCTGCGCTATCCGATATGCCAGGGAGAAGGGAATTCCGTTCCTTGGCATCTGCCTCGGCATGCAGATGTGTGTCGTAGAATTCGCCCGCGACGTCCTGGGTTGGCCCGATGCCGCTTCAGCCGAGGTCAATCCTCAGGCAGGACACCCTGTTATATGCCTGATGGAAGACCAGAAAGCAACGACCATCAAAGGAGGGACGATGCGTCTCGGTGCCTATGCTTGTCGATTGGAGCCTGGTTCGCTTGCAGCATCTATATATGGGTCGACTGACATAACCGAGCGACACCGCCATCGTTATGAGTTTAATTCTGAATATCTCGACGCGTTCCAGCAAGCAGGACTTAAGGCCACAGGACGAAATCCTGAAACCGGTCTGGTCGAAGTTGTAGAGCTGCCGGATCATCCATTTTTCATCGGTGTTCAATTCCATCCGGAGTATAAAAGTACACCCGAACGTCCGCATCCGTTATTCCAAGGACTCGTCCAAGCAGCTTTGGAAAAAAGATAGAGAAACCCTGCTCAGAAATAGAGCAGGGAGTTCTTTTACAATTTATATTTAACATAATATAAATTGTATTAATTTTGTTTTTCACAAAATATGTCGTAAATTGCATAAAATTGAGAAACGACTCTATGACTGAAACCGAAATCATCGAAGGACTGCTTTCCAAGGATGAACGGATTACCCGGCATTTCTTTTTTTCCGATAAGGAAAAATCTTGCAAACTCCTGTTAATGAACATTCTGAATTATGTTTTCCCTTACCCGGTCGAGTATGAAGAAGCTGTCAGTGAGTTCTATGCCTACCTGCTTGAGAACGATGGCTACAGACTCCGGCAGATTCGGGATCGTAGTTCGCTGTTTGGCTGGATAAAAGTCAGTGCAACTCGTTTTTTTATCAAAAAAAGAGACAATCTGGCAGAGAAACGTAGCCAGGATGCTCTTTTGGACAAAGTAGCAGAAGAAAAATTGGCCGATGGCCCTACGCGCGATACTGCGAGGAAAGACATGCTCCGAATCTTGCACCGGATGAAAAACAAAAGGTACGCCTATGTTCTTCAACAATTGATCCTTAATGACATGGAGCCGGAAAAGCTCGCCAATGAAATGAAGATCACGGCTGCGACACTTTACAACATTAAAAGGCGTGCTATCGCCGAATTCACGCAAGTTGCACAAAAAGATGTCAAGTATTATGAAAAATAATCGCTACGAAATATCCGACGAGCTGTTAGCGGCCTATACGGAGGGAACAACAACCCCGGAAGAGACGATGCGGGTGGTTGAAGCACTTGCACACGATGAATCGCTGCGTGAGACTTTGTTCATCATCAATTGCATTGACCGATATGAAGAATCGAAAGGCGCCGGTATTCCGATGGCGAAATTAGCCGCCGCCTCAGAGGACAACTTGTGCGACATCCAATGCGAGCAACGGATCTTGCGTGACTATCTGGTAGATGATGATACTCTTTCCATCGATATCAGCACGAACCGCTGGCTACGAAAGGAAGGCATGCCTTTGTATAATATCGGCCGTCTTCTGGAACAACACGGTCTGTCAGTTTGCCGCAAATATGATTGTACGGTTGAAGACATTCGAATCAATATGCTCCGCCGGGTGAAAATGATTGCGGTCATCGCACGGGATAACCGTTTTCATGCAGTCGTCCCGCTCTCTTTGGTCGGCGGATTGATAAAAATCTACGATCCGGCTGAAGAAAAAGACATGGACTGGCTGATCGAAGATTTCCTGGAAGCATGGAGCGCCTCACGGCGTTATCTGGTTAGTTCGGATATCGATTCCTTGGCCTATGATCCACATCCGATTGATTTGACAGATGTATTGCTCGATGATGAATTGCTTGAACTGACTGAAACCATCGCGGAAAATACCCATGAAGTATGGGCTGCCGAACGCAAGAAAGAAGGCTGGAGCTATGGCCCCCTCCGGGATGACAGGCTGAAGCAGAATCCTGACATGGTCCCCTACTCCGACTTGCCAGAATCAGAAAAAGAATATGACAGACGGACCGCCTTCGACGCGCTGAGACTCGTCAAGAAGCTGGGATTCAACCTCTCACGTGGAGAGAGCTACAAATGTCCCCATTGTTCAGGGCCGGTAGCGCCGAATATGAAATACTGCCCTTCCTGCGGCAAGAAATTGAGCTGGAAAGATTTTGCATGACCAAAGTCTTCATCAGTTATGGACGGCGGGACCGGAAGATTGCCGAATCCCTTTGCAACTGGCTAGAGTCACATGATGTTTCCTGCTGGATTGCACCTCGCGACATTCAATCAGGCGTCTCTTATGCGGGCGAAATCACACGTGCAATCCGTGCGGCCCTCCTCGTTGTCGTCATCTGTTCCAAGAACGCGAGCCAATCGGAGCATGTAAAGACAGAAATCAACCTGGCCTTCAACAGTTCCAAATTCATTCTCCCCTATTGCCTGGATGATACGCCCTTCGACGATGATCTGGAATACTACCTTTCTTATAAACAGCGAATCCCCTATTCGGGGGACTTCAAGAAAGACTTTGCCGTGCTTGAGAAGATCATTCTTAAGCAGCAGAATGGCAATTTACCTGTCAGCATTTCAGAATCGCCCGCTAAAGGCAATAAAGCACGGCTTTTCATCCTCCCTTTGTTGGGTATCTTGGCACTCGCAGCCTTCTTGTTGTTGCCCCCTTGGATCAAAAATATCCGGCCCGCATCGGAGCCTGTGAATTCATCACCTTCTGCCTTCGATACCTTCGTGGTGGAAAAACCCGTAGTGATCCGAAACAGGCCGCCACAAATAGTAATTGTCAAGGAACAGCCCCGTACGTGCCCTGACACCGATACGTTTACCGGGACAATCATATCCGGATTGCCCGATGGAAGTGGCACTTACACCTTTATGCACCGTCGGCGTATCGATATGCACGATCCTCAGGCACGAACTGCGGAAGTCGGGGATTATATTATTGGAAATTGGACTCGCGGTCACCTGAATTACGGCGAATGGCACCATGCCGATGGAGAAAAAATAGCGTTCATCAAGTTGGGCGATTATCCCGACATCGAGTTGGACAAACAGCTGGGAAAATGCGTAAAGTACTAATCCTGTTTATTCTTGCCGGAATGTTCTTTTTCCAGTATGCAGCCGGACAGTCGCAAGACTCGCTTCTTGCGCGGATGGCTGCTATCAAGCTTGATCCGGACTACCTGTATGGCAGTTGCACGATGCCCGACCTTGAAGAATCCGTTGTCGAAGCCACGCTTGACTTGAACGACCGTCTGGCTCATTATCTGAAAGAGAATGGCTTTGTGTATATTCGTGGAGCCAGTGCTTGTCCGCCAAAGGTGATCCAGCTTATCACGATGAGAAAAGATCCTAATCATTACCGGACAATTGCTTATATCAGCAAGTCGCATCTCCGGGAGTTGGAGCAGATTGAAGCGGCGGCATTCGATCATGTTAGTCGAAATGCCATTCTGGAGTTTTTCCGCCAGCTGCCCGAAATCGAGACTCTGTCAGACATTCAGGAATTGCTCCCAACATCCCGAACAAAAGCTCATATCATGTCGGGACCGGTTACGATCGAGACACCCCAGGAATATGTGGATGGCGGATTTCTGGTCTATTACGAACACTCCTCAGACCGTATCATCGAAATCATGTCACCAAGAGATTCCTTGGGGGTAAGGACAAATATACGATCCGGATCGTTGACGGACCCGATGAAATATAGGATGGTTCCTGCTTATTGGATTTTTGTTGACAAAACTATCATGCAAATGCTACAATGAAACGATCCTTCTTTCTGCTTTTCGCGCTTCTCATCATACATACCGCACTATCTGCACAGACGGTTACCTTTCTGATTAATGACGGCCTGGAAAACGGCCCGCTGAAAGACAAGATCAACGCCAACCTTTCCCTGCTGCTGACAGAATTTAACCGGGCTTATGACATGAAAGGCGCCATACCCGATTTTTCAGCGGTCTCCATTACGAAAGACGCCGAGACTTCTGTGATCGTGTTATGGGATAACATGCCTTTTCATTGTGACGAAGCGAAGGTCGTGGAACGGATTATCGGGACCTACAATGGCGGCTGGCAGGTCAGGAACGTACCAATCCAAATGCGGGATCTTCAAGGAAACGATGACTATCAGGAACTTGTGATCGAAATGGACGGTTCCGGCCGCATTACCCGCATCAATATGGCCATCGGTTCCCATTTGTATAGGAGAATCATGACGGACGGTAGTAAAGTGGGCGACCTGCGGCATCGGCAGATGATTCTCGATTATGTCGAGCAATTCCGTACAGCATACTGCAAGAAGGATATCCATTTTCTGGACATGGTGTTCAGCGACGATGCGTTGATCATTACCGGGAAGGTTATTCAAAGGAAACGTGGCGACAGGACTGCGATTATAAACGATGAAATCGCTTATACAAAGCATTCCAAAAAAGCGTATCTCGACAGACTGAAACAGCACATTTTTCCGCATACGAAATATATCCGGGTTGATTTCAGCGACATACGAGTAACAAAGCATCCTTCCATTGAAGGTTATTATGGGGTTCTTCTAAAACAGGGCTATGAATCTCTCTATGACGGAGGTATCCCCTATTCCGATGAAGGCTATTTGTTTATGCTCTGGGATTTTAGGGACGAAGACAGACCGCAGATCCACGTCAGGACCTGGCAACCCTACTGGATGGACGAAGAACGGACCCGCGCGCTTGACGAAAACCAGATTATTGACATCAACAGTTTCAGAATCGGCAAATGAGACAGGCTGTTTTCCTGCTGGCATTCCTTTTCCTGCCTTTTTTCCTGCATGCCCAGGAAAAGCGCCTTCTCGTACGAAGTTTTGAAGTAAATCCTTTTGAACTGAGGGCAAAGACATCCCCGGTCTATGATCAGAACGGCCAACCCTCTGCTATGATCAGTATTTATCTCTCCTCCGAAGATTCCGTTCATTTTGCCGGCAATATCATTGGAGAGCCCTTGCAATACCCGGGCGAATGGGTCGTTTTCATACCGGCCAATTCTAAATGGATTGATATCAGCGTAGACGGCTATGCGGTTCTCCACTTTGTTTTCCCGCTTGACAAGCCGCTGATGCCCGCTTATGGTTATACTCTCTCTCTGGACATCGCAAATCCCATCCATACCCTCATTTTGCCGACCGTGCAGTATAATCTGTCTCATACTTCCTATGGGCTGATGTTGGGTCTTTGCAAAATAGACGGCGGATATGTCCATATCGTAAGCGATTTCCATCGTATGCTCAAACCATCATCCAACTGTTCAGGAGATGGAACTGTCGATGGCGAAACAGCCTGGTTCACGGGAGCTTCCCGAAAAAGCCGCTTTGCCATTACCGGGGGCTACCTGAGACAATTAGCTGTCCCCCTATATCTTTATGCTGGAGGTGGTTATGGCAGCCGTGTCCTTGCCTGGGAAATGTATATGACCCCTGGGGAATACCAGTATGCTCGTGTCAGCACTCATTCTTTCTCCGGCATTGAGTTGGAATTCGGTCTTCTGCTTCGATTGAATGCGGTTGCCGTATCAGCCGGTATTCGGACCAATCAGTTCAAGTATCTCGAAGCCAGCGCGGGTGTTGGCGTATTGTTTTGACCATGAAAGCGCTTTCCCGACTTCTGATTCTATTCCTCAGTTTGGTTCTGCAGTCTTGCCTGCCCGATCCGGTTGCGCCCTCTAATGAGCCGAATCCACCAACCATCAGTTTTGGTCCGGAAATGCCCTCTCGTCTGTTCATCCAGTTGTCGGGATCCTATACACCCCGTCCAGATATTGTCGAATATGGATTCGAGATTGCCGAAAACGCTTTCTCCGGTACAGCAGATACCCTGATAATCAACCCACCCAAAGACAGTGAGACATCTTTCTCTTGCACGCTCCAATTGAAACCGGGTATGAAGTATGTATTCCGCTCTTATCTGGCCAGTACACTGAGAAAGAAATATTCCCAAGAGATTACCCGGCAGATGCCAACCACATCCGCAGCGCTGCTCTCCGAGGTTTCGTTTCAGAAAGGTCGCCTGACCGCTGTGCTATTGGATGATGGGGGCCGGCCCGTCAATGAAACGGGGTTTTGCTATGGAAAGACCCCCGACTTGAAAGAAATGAAAAAGAACCGGATACCCTGCGCGTTGGAAGAGGATTCTATACTCACTGCCCGAATTCCCGGACTGGAATTCGGTGAAACCTACTATTTCAGAGCATATGCGGAGAACGCTGAGAAGACCGCTAACGAAGTGTATGCCTATAGTCCCTCTGCGTTGTCCTTGACGTGTACGGAAGATTTCCCTGCCCCTATCGCTGATCCTGTCTTTGAACGGTACCTGACAGAAAAACACGATTTGAACGGGGATGGCGCGTTCTCCTATCGGGAACTCGGTCAACTTACTTCAATTCGCGTTTGTACGGACAGCATCTCTTCTGTCGCTGAAATCCGACAGATGCCTTTGTTGAAATCGCTATTCTGCCAAGGTTCCGCCCCCGGTCAAGGTTCGCTTGATACGCTGGACATCAGTGCCAATCCGTTATTGGAAACATTACATTGCCAGAACAACCGGCTGACCAGTCTGGATGCTTCGAACAATCCGGTACTAGCTGAACTGGATTGTTCCGATAATCCGCTGCTGGCCCAGATTTGGCTATGCAAGGGGCAACCGGTTTCCCTCCAATATGACACCGATATCGCTACGGTTTTATTTCGCGGAGCTGACATTCCACATCTTAATATCACTATTGACGATCCGAATTTCAGGTCGTATTTGTTGTCTTCTTTCGACAAAGATAAGAACGACTGGTTATCGAAAGAAGAGGTAGAAGCCATTGACACCATTGACATTTGTACCGACAACATCCGATCGATCACAGAGGTCAAGCATTTCACTCGACTCACGAAATTGATCTGCTCCGGTACAACCGATCCTGACGGTGGCGGTCGCGGAGAACTTACCGAGTTGGATTTATCTGGAAACCCTTCTCTCGCGTATCTCAATTGCAATAATAACCAACTGCTTTCGGTGGATGTCTCGCAAAACCCGAAACTTGCATTTCTGTCCTGCCAATGTAACCAGTTGTCCGCGTTGGATGTACGGAGCAACCCTGGCCTCACGACGCTGGCCTGCAACAATAACCAGCTTAGCAGGCTGGATGTCAGTCAAAACCCTAATCTGACAGCCCTCCTTTGCGAAGACAACCAGCTGACTGAGCTGGATGTATCGGGCAATCTGGCTCTTCGTATTCTCACGTGCTTCAATAATCCTTACTTGAAGACAATATGGCTTTTTACTGTGCAGTCGATATCCCTGCAGTATGATGAAGAAGTCTCGAAGATCGCATATAAAGAGGGCAATATACCTGATGACGATCCGGATTTTCCTGTTGCCGATCCATTCTTCAGGACCTATTTATTTGCTTATTTCGATACCGACAAAGATGGTCATCTGTCCATAAGCGAGCGTGAAGCCATCACAAAGATATCCATTTGTACGGACGAGATCACTTCCATTTCCGAAATTCGGTTTTTCCCGAATCTGCGCGAACTCATTTGTTGCGGGACCGAGTATACCCAGGCAAGTGGATGTACAGGTAAGTTGGTCTCGCTGGATGTATCCCATAACCCCAATCTTCTTGTTTTAGAATGTGACTTCAATCAATTGGTCGAATTGGACGTGTCCGAGAACCGAAACCTACAAACACTTTCTTGTAGTGCGAACCCGATTAAAAAGCTTCTCTTTGGTGAAACAACCCGGCTGACACGGCTACAAGCGCATCATACGAACCTGACACTTCTGGATCTGACACCACTCACCCAACTGAAATACCTGACACTCAGCTATAGCCATCTGACCGAATTGGATGTCACGCCGCTGTCTCAATTGCTTTTACTAGATCTCTATTACAACGACCTCGTGTCCCTGGATTTAAGCCAGAACCCTCTTCTCTCGACCCTTGATATCGGAGCTAACTACCTAAAAGAATTGGATCTTTCACACAATGCGTACCTGTGCTATCTGCAATGTCGCGGTGAAATCTTTGAGGCAAGCCGTATTTACAAAAATGAAGAAGATAGGATTATTGTTCAAAGGAGTATTTCTAATCGGGCTCGCGGACTCCTGACAGGTTTGGACTTAAGTCATAATCCAGAATTGCAAAGCCTCCAATGTAATCAAAACCAATTGACCGCCCTGGATGTCAGTCATAATCCCAAGCTTGAATTCCTTCGCTTCAGCAAAAACAAGATTTCTGCAATCGATTTACGCCAGAATCCCGGAATCTATGATATCGAGTGTAACGACAATCTTCTCAAAGAATTAGATGTCAGCAATAAAAGTGCGTTGGTCAATCTTTATTGCGGAGGAAACCAGCTATCTGTTTTAGACGTCAGCGGCAGCCCTTTCCTAAAAAACTTCCACTGCGCTAACAACCGTTTGACCATCCTCGATGTCAGCAATAATGCCTCGTTGTCTTATCTGAATTGCACCAACAATCCTACCCTATCTGTAATCTGGCTGAAAAACGGCCAATCCATCGCGAATTTCCAATACGACTCGACAGTGTCGACGGTGCTATACAAGTGAGACTCCCACTGAAATTGAACTAAAAACGGCATCTCAGCCATGACTGAGATGCCGTTACGGATAGTTTTATTCACACAGAAAACGGTCAACCCCAATTACCCGTTTCCGGATCGATAGATATCTCTATCTGCTCCTGATCAGGAGAAGTATTTAGCGTCACGGTAACAATATGGACATAGCCGGGACGAAAACTCAGGGAGTAGTCCAGCAAGTAGGCGATCCCGCCCATCGTCAGTTCGATCAGCGGGGTTCGCTTCTCGATATTCTGCGGGACTATGACGGCTTCGAACTGTTGGTTCGAAAGCTTCTTCATCGTCAACGGCGGCTTGGCTCCGAAAGGATTCTTTTCCACAGAGCCTTTTGTCCAGTCGACCGTGCAGGAAGTGATTGTGTTATAAACGTGTGCCACGACATCGTTGGGAATCTCGCCATCGAAATCCGGGCCCTTTACCAGGTTGACGACTAGTTTTGACATCATGTGTTTGAATGTCAGGTTCACAGTGCTGTTGACTGCCACATTCTCTGCATACGCATAGAGCAGGTCGGAGTTTTCATACCCATCGCCATTCTGATCGGCCGCCAGCGTAAACGGATATTTCTCAACCGAGCCAACGGAGGCTTGATATGGATACACCGCATAGAAATCGCACGGCTGGTCACCCCAGTAGAGCGTCTGTGCCGCACTCCACACGGAGCCGTTGTAGGTCAGTTGGGCGTTGTTGACGAAGTTGCCGCCAACTTGCAATGGATATTTTGTTTGACCTTGCCACTGAACGGCATAGAGGCTGATGGCATCTCCCGTCTCGAAAGCCGTAGCTGTAGCTTTCGTGCTTGGATAACCAATTTGGAAACGGATGGCCTGGGCTTCCTGCTGATCCGACAACTCGCTGCAAGAAATCAGCAAAAACAGTGCAATCGCAATATAGATGATTCTTTTCATGTTCATTTCCTCCTATGGTTTACTTTACGTTCGGGTGATCACCCATCAGGATCGGGCCTTGACCGGTGGCACGGTAGAATTTCGGATCCACGCCAAAAGTATAGTCAACAGGACTGCCTTTCGTAACCGGGCCGACCTCTCGACTGTCATGCGCATAAAAATCCTCCAACGAGAAAGACTCTCCCGCACAATACATAATCCGCTCCACGATAGCCTGCCGACTGATGGCAGAGAAGTACGGGATGTTATTGTTCATGCAACTGGTTGCTTCCGAGCGGTAGATGCCCCTTGAGTGCATATAGCCGCCCTCGTAGATATCCACATAGTCGGAATACTGCGGGTGGTAGATCAGATGCGCCCACGGCACTTGGACCGGATCAGAGGACATCGACAGGTTACGGAACCAACCGAGCGATTTGTACACGCCATAGGAGGTCTGCATATCATCATCACTTTGGGGGTGCACACACCCATCCTGACAGTCACAATTCTGAATGAACGCGTTGTGATAGATATACTCGTCGGCAAGTTTTCCAAAGCCATGCCCCCCTGCTTCATGCTGAATAATACCTCTGAAATCGTAAGGATAGGAATTCCTGCTAACTGGGCAGCATGCAATGGCAGAACCATCGCCATACATAAGGGTAACTCCTTCATAGGTTGAAGTGTTCTGTAGCAAAATAACCATACTCTTGGAGAATTCCATACTTGCATCTACATGTCTTGCCCAAGCAAAAACACCGTCTGCATCAGCCAGAAAGATACGGTTCTGAGTAAAGGTGCTGCCGAATTTAGTATCGACGATGGTATTCAGTGTTCCGATGCCACTTTCATCGCTCATGGCTGTCACCACATAAACATTGAAATAGCCGATATAAGTTTTATATGGCTCAATGGCAAAGAAATGTTCGCATGCTTCGGCCACATTAGAAGAGAAGGTTCCTTTGGCGATGTCTCTTGCGGAATAGCCGTCGCCGGTGAATACTATGTCTACGCCCAATCCAGATGAATGGGTTTGCAAAGTTTGAACAGCGCCGTCTACATAATCAGAATCATACTGTTCAACAGTCAATGTTGAAGTATAGTCTTTGTCATTCAAAAGGAATACTATTTCTCCTCCACGACCTTTATAGTTAGCATATTTTGGATTATTAAATGACCCCTCATTGACTTCAAACATATCGTTAGTACGTGCCATTTCTGAAACAGTAACGGTGACTTCTGTCTTGCCAGTACCAGAAGCCGGCTGGACTGTCACCCAATCAGGTTTTGCTTGAATACTCCAATTATAACCTGATGGCACACGAAGCGTGAGGGTTTTTGTGTATTCGCCGTTCAAAGCTTGAATAACAGAGCGACTGATCGAAAAATTGTAGTGTGAGGCAATCCGTTTGAAATCGCTCCATCCTGTCTCTGTTTGGTACCGAATGACAGACTGTTCAGGGACTTCGATAGTTAAATTATCCTTTCCTACCCCATTAAATGCTCCAGCCATTAATGTTGGTGGCTCAGTCGAATCACAATGAATGAATGATAAATAATAGCACCCACTAAAAGCGGTTTGACCTATAGTTTGTAGAGATGATGGAAAAGAAATGGATATCAAATGATTACAATCCTTAAACGCATCTCTTCCGATAGATGTGACTTTATTAGGTAAAACAATGTTTGAAATTGGTACCGAACGAAAAGCGGCCTCACCAATAGTAATTAAAGTGGAAGGTAAAACAATCGAAGTAAAATGAGTTCCTTCAAAGCAACCACCGGAGCTCCAAGTTCCCGGCAATTCAAGCACTCCTTCTGGAATGATAAGTTCTCCATTAAACCCACTACCACAGAATGCCGCATCTCCAAATGCCTGAACAGTGCCTAAAGATAAAGAGCCCGTAAAAGACGTCCGATTAAAAGCATTTTTAGGAATAAGACTTATTTTTTCCGGTATTACCAAGTCTCCTTGGAAGGAACCAGCATTGTAAAAAGAGGATTGACCTAATGACACAAGGCTTTGAGGAAGATATAAATGGCCATTGAAACCAGAGCAATTCCAAAAAGCACTGGTGCCAATCGTTCTTAATCCTTCGGGGAACAAAAGATCTCCAGTGATAGTTTTACACTCACAAAATGCCCCGTCCGCAATTTCAGTCAGATACGGCGAAAACTGGATACTGGAAATTTTAGTGTTATAAAAAGCCTCTTTTTCAATGATTTCTACTTCTTCAGGTAATAGTAGTGGCCCCGATAAACTTGTGTTCCTGAAAGCGGAATTACATATTCGCTTCACGTGTTCAGGAAAAACAAAATGTATCAACGTTTTTTTATCATTAAAAGCTCTTTCGGGTATTACGTCGTTTTCAGTAAAGTAAACGTAACTGCCCCCTATATTTACATGGTACTCCACGCTGACCAGCTGGCATTCCTTCATATTCACCGCCTCCAGGATTGTCATCTCATCCCGCATGAAATAGAAATCATCTGCATTCACCTGACCGGTGACTTTCAGGTTCTTGATCTTAGCGGGATTCTTGCCGGCCGCCTCGATCGTAGCTTGCAGGGTTCCAGGCGTCGTGACATTCACCACATAGTACTGCCGTGCCTCGCCGCCGTGCGTATTGCGGTCTTCCGTCCAGTCGATGATCTGCGTGGAGCCGAGAGCGATCTCGTAGTCACCCGACGGGCTTTTCTTGTTGATCGTGAGAGACACGTTCATCTGTTTGCCGACCTGGTAGACCACGTCTCCACTCTGCGAATAGGAATAGGTCGTACCGCCAATCGTGATGGCGAAGAGTTGAGCGCCACCAGTAACGGTCTGCGGGACGACTACGGCACGCCAGGAGCCGTCATTCTGCGGACACATCACGATGCCGTCGAGTTGCGCACTGCCTACCGGCGTCGCCTCACCTGTCGAAAAGTCGATGGTAGCCTTGCGGGTGGTTCCGGTCAGGATGACACCTTTGTCCAGGGCAGCGAACTCACCCGATCCGAAGCCCGTACCTTCGGTAAGCGTCACCTGCACGGCCGAGAGCTTGTGTGATAGTTGGATCTGCACCTTGGATTCACTGGGCGTGATGTCCGTACCCTTGCCCCACATCCAGTCGGAGGCCTCGTAGCCTGAAAGGGCTGTGAAGGTGGCGGCAGCGCTCTGATCCTTTTTCACTTCGAAGTTGGCTGCATTTACATCGGTGATTGTTCCCTGATAAGGATAATAGAGGAACAAGTCCACGTGCGTATGGATGTTCTTGTAATAGACCGGACGGACCGGAACCCATTTCTGGTTGGGTTCGTCGAACACGTATTTTACATTGTCGGCCTGATTGCCGCTGGCCTGCAGCGTGCCGGCCTCTGTGTTGTTGTCGGTGTAGTTCACGGCGTAGAGCCCCACGCCGTCCCCGTTCACGAAGCCCTGGGCCGTAGCCTTGGTCTGGATCTGCCGGATCGACCCGTCGATGTTGAGCGGGATAAGGTCATCCCCTTCCGGCACAGGGCCTGTGATTGGGTCAACACAAGCGGCCACAAACGTAACCGCAAGTATCACACTTAGAAAACAATATCGTTTCATGATTAACTCATTTCGTTTTTTAACTTATTCAGCAGTTCCTCCAATATTCGAGCCGGCATCCCAGTCTTGTACGGAGAAGCCAACCGACTGTGGAACTTCCGTCCATGTATCACCGGTAGAAGGACACTTGAGCCCATACAACTGCCCGGCCTCATAGGGGGTAGAAGGTGTTTTTACACATTGATATTCCTTGCGTTCACTGTCGAGTACACTCACGATCACCGACTGTCCTTGAAGATTGACAGGCGCCAAGGCCAGATAGACCTTGACCTCTTCTCCTTCTGAAATCTCAAAAGCGTCCAGATCAATTGAAATGGCATCAGTAAACTTATCCGCGATGATGGAGGGAGTAGCTGACAATAGGTCATAATGCCCTTTTTCCGTAAGTACGGCAGAAGATGTCTTCACGGTCAGCTTAGTATATGTTCCAGCCGGAAGCCCCATCAGGCGTACTCTGACAAAACAACTGAGATGCTGATATTGGAAATTAAGGCTTCCCGATGTGGCGGAGGTAGCGGCCGTATAGGCAAAGTCTGCTACACCGATATGATCGGTCGATGCTTTGACAGGTTGCCGTTGGCCTGTGAACTGGACAGGAATTGCGCTCCGTTCAAGATAGATATCCCCATAAAAAGGGTAGTAACTATAATAGTTGGCCGATGCTTTGAATGACCAGCCTCCACCATCGAATACGGCATGTGACGAACCCGAACCGGAAGAAATCTCAAAATAAACCTGACTCCCCCGATCCGGATAGATACCTACTGTATCGTTTGAGGCCCACACGAAATCGAAGGTGTTGCCATTCTCAACGATTCCCGTTTTAGTGCCTATCATGTCATCGCTGTCTGCAACGGTTATCGGACTGATAGAAAACGATACCTTCTGTATTTCCTCCTGCGGCACGTTCCGTTCAACGCATCCGGTCAACAATAACAGGATGGCGAAACTAAAGATGCGATTAGTCATCGTCATGGTTCTCTCCTCCACCGGCATCGCCACCGCCAGATAAACAGACAATTTTGTTGAGTTGAATCTTCAATTCCTCTATCAGAGGAGTTTCATACTGATACTTGTTTTGTTTCATTGTATTAATTATTAAGTCCATTGAATAAAGAGCCCTAACTGACAGGATTTCTATCAGTAGAAATGCGTTTTTTTAGGGGGCGCCCAAGAATCTCCAGGCTGGCAGATTGTCAAGTCGCAAAATCCTAATAATCCGCGTGGGTTGCCTCATATTATAGCTCCTATGTCAGATATCGACTATTGGCGCAAAAGAAACGGCCTAGAAGGCGTTGTGAGGCTGTCAATTTGCGGCTGCTTGGCAAAACAGTTCATAACTATAGAGATGCCTTTTGGCCGGCCTGTGCCTGCAACATCAGTCACAAACAGGATCATCTTCTTCGCAGGACTTTGCGGGCGACTTGCAGCACTTATACAGCATGCTGTGCATGTCAAAGGTACCCTAGCCAATACATTTTCCGGTGTGGAAGGCACCTTCTCTATTAAAGCCGATCCTCGCGACGTGCTCCAATTCATCATACTCGGCATGAAAGATCAGAAAGCTGTCGTCGTGAACGACATGTGGTTCAACATAACGATGCCTATACAGGTTCGGCATCTGTCGTCAATACGGAAAAGCGACGGGAACTACCCGTTGATTCCCTGACCCGATGATGGAAGGAAATCTGCCTGGTGTCTTGCATCCGGACTGCAGTCCCGTCGTTTTTTTCCTATCTTTGTGTCATGAAAACCACGCTCCGTCTTCTGTCCTTTTCCCGGGCCCTCGCTTTCCTGTTGCTGGCCAGCGCTTGCGACCGGACCCTTGAGCCGAAACCATCCCCCTATCCGGTGCCGGATCCTGAAGAGGCTAAGATTACGCTGGATTGCAAGTCTTTCCACCGATTTGCCGAGGAGGATTCGGTTGTCGTCATCGTTTCGGCCGAGGAAGGTGCTTCCTATGATGTGTCCGTATCCGATAATGCGACTGGCTGGGTCGCCACTTCCACGCTCCATGGTACCCAAACCGCGCGCATTGGTTTCCTGATTGGAGAGAACAAGTCCGGGCAGGACCGGGTTGCGACCCTCACATTCCGTTATGGTGCCAACAGCTCGGAGACTGTCCAGATCAGCCAGGAAGGAAAATACCGCGCAGCATGCTACGAAGAATGGGGCTTACACGGAACAATCCAGGGTGTCAAGCGGAATACACGTCCCTATAACTGGTATATCGACCAGGGCAAAACCGGACCGTTCTCAAGCAACAATTGTGGACCTTCCTGCGTCACCATGGTAGGCAAATGGTACAATTCATTTTATCCGAACGATACCGAATTCGCCCGATCCAAGTATCGTTCCTCGGGTGGATGGTGGTACATGAGTGATATCCGGGGCTTCCTGGACTCGCAACAGATTCCTTACCGCTACGTTACGATTTCCGGAACCGATCAGCTGAAAAAGGAGATCGATGCCGGCAACATCCTCCTCGTCTGCCTGGACATGCATCCGCTCACCTACAACAGCCAAGCGACGGAAAGGGTGGACAAATTCTACACGACAAGCCCCGAGTGGGGCCATTTCATAGTCCTTTTCGGCTATATAGATACCTCGGAAGGTCTCTATTTCGAAGCCTGTGACCCCTATTCTTTCAGCAGAACCTATCTGGATGGTACGCTGAAAGGCGACGGGCGTTTCTACCGCGGTGACGAGATCTACCGCTCAGCCAGCACCTGGTCTTCCAGCATCTTCATCATCGAGCAACCGTAGCGTTGGCCGCATTGATGATGCTCCAATAGAGGGCACGAGCTGCATCCTCCAGGATGGACGGATCCTGGATTTCCCAACTGTCACGCGGTTCATGATAATAGGACCGTCCGCCGACCGAATAGAAATCGACGGTTGGATAGCCGTTTTTCATGAACACGGCGCCATCGGTACGCGGCCGCGTCACATAGCGGTTGGGGTAAAACGACAAGGGTCTGTGGATGTATTTTTCGTTGGCTTCTTTCACATAGTCGATGATTTCCGGAGCATCGTATTTGTATCCAACGGAAAAAGCCCTGCCGATACCGATCTGTTCGAGATTCAGGATAAACTTGACTTTGTCGGCCGGCACTACGGGATGGGCGGTCAGATACAAACTGCCTGTCAGGCCTGCTTCCTCGCCGTCGAGCGACAGGAAAATGACACTGCGCTTCGGTTTGACCTTGCTGGCCTGCAGCGCTTTGGCAACTGCCAGCAAGCAGGCGGTCGATGAATTGTTGTCATTGGCCCCGGCGATGTGATAGGGAATCATGCCCAGATGGTCCAAGTGGGCCGACAGGATCACATACTCATCGCACAGTTCCGGATCGCTGCCTTTGACCATACCCAGCAGGTTATGCCCCAAAGCATTGGTCCGGTGCGTCATCGTCATCTGGATCCGGGCTTTCTTGCCGGTGGCGAAGGAGGCGGGTTTTTTCTTGCTCCGGAGCTCCCGGATCAGCGACTGGAAATGGTCCGCCTTTCCGGCCACAATCTCATCGGCCAGTTCGTCAGTCACATAGGCGTACACGAAAGAAGGATCGTAGCCGTTGTTCGGACCGGGAACCCAGCGATAGAGCATTCCGATGGCCCCGTGGGCGACCGCATTAGCCACCTTATACTGGTGGAGTGTGTACGGATACCAGATGCGGAGCGTATCGTCGTTGCGACTGGTGTTGGGGGTCTCCCCTTCTATCAACACGATCTTGCCCCGCACATCGATGCCGGCATAGTCGTCATAACCCAGTTCCGGTGCTGAAACACCAAAACCGGCAAAGACGATCTCTGCTTCCGCTACTCCGTTGGCAGATGTGCCTCCAGCGTACCATTCCTGGGCCCAAGTGCAGACACGACCGTCAACAGATACTTCACACGGTCCTGTCACCTCCGTGCACTCCACCGGGTACGAATAGTCATAGCCATAAAGGCCAGGAACTTTTTCCAGGCCGATTTCCTCGTAACGGGAACTGACCCAGTCCACGGCCCGGCGCATGCCCCGAGAGCCGCTGAGGCGTCCCTGGAACAGAGTGGAATCGGAGAGGATGCGGACACAATCGAAAATTTCAACGCCTTTGATATTGTCAAACATGGCGTCCAGAAAGGCCTGCTCGGGGGTCTGGGAACGTTGTTGCCCGCCACGCTGGGCGGAGGCTGGCAGCAGGGCCAGCAGGAGAACCGCTGCTGCCAGGGTATAGCGCAATGATTTCATTTATTTGTTTTCCTTAAGTTGCCTGAGAACTTCTTTGATAGCGGCATCCAGCTGCGGGTCAGCACCTGTGATGCGGTCCTTGAACGTATTCTTCACGTAGATGTCGGGCTTGACGCCGAGAAATTCAAGGTCCTGCCCCGCATTGTTGTAGCAGCCCCAGGCCGGCATACGGGACGAGGATCCGTCAATCAAGCCGACGGAGGAGGTGAAGATGATCCAACGATAGGTCTCTGTACCGACAATCTTCGCAAGGCCCAGCGTCTGGATACCGTTGGAAGTCACTTCCGCGTCACTGAGACTGTGTTCGTTGACAAGCACGACGATCGGCTTGTCTGAGGGAGTCACGTTGGGGTGCGACACTTTGTCGAAACCGCGGTAACTCCACTGGAAGTGCTGTTTCTGCCGCAAGAAGTCGATGACCTCTTGATGCACGTTGCCGCCGTTATTGTAACGCAGGTCGAGAATCAGAGCATCCCGATTGACCGCATAAGTGTGCATCTGCGTCAGGAAGGAATCCAGGTCTTCCCCACCCATCGCACGCATGTGGATATAGGCGATCTTCCCTGCTCCATCCTTCTCCACTCTAGCCTTGCAGGCGTCTTCCCACTGTTTGTACTGCAGGTTGCGGAAAGCCATCTGCGGCATAGTGTGGACCTTGACATCGAATTCTTTGCCGGAACGATTGAACGTGAGTTTCACTTCATCTTTCTGCAAGGGCGTGGAGAGATATTTCTCACGATTGACTGAAGGCATGGTACGAACGCCATCGACTGCTACGAGGCGGTCGCCTTTCCGGATGTCGATTTCCACTTTGTCGGCGACCGATCCGGGCAGGATGGAAGCCACGACATAAGGATCCTTGTTGTCGAACAGGATGCCCGTTACAATGGAATGCAACCGGGTCTCCGTTCTTTCTTCTGCTCCCATTGTATTGAAGCCCAGGTGGGAGGAATTCAGTTCGCCCAACAGGTCTGCCATCAGGGTGCGGAGCTGGTCACGGCTCTTGATATCAGGCAGGAAGACCGCATAACGGTCGCGGACTGCCGTCCAATCGGCACTGTGGTAGTTGACATCATAGAAATTCTGGGCCAGCGTCGCCCACGTCTCGTAGAACATCTGGGAGAATTCATCGGAAAGCGTCTTGTCCACATTGACAGAAACCGGGACCTCCGTCGCATTCAATGAATTCGGATCGATCTTGTTGACCTTGCCGCGCGTCAGGTGATAGAGCCCTTCTTTCGAACTGAAGAAAGCACCGGGAACAAGACCTTTAATGGCTTTCGGCCTGGCTTCCGGGTCATCAATGTCCAGGGCGCGGACCTCGCGTACTCCGTCTGAGAAGGATGTGTACAGCAAAAGCGTCTTACCCTTGGCCTGATACAGGTGCAGGCCCATCTGGCGGCCGCCGCGTTCTACCGGTGTCATCCGTTCGAAGATGTCTTTCGTATCGATCCGTACGACTGAATCCTTGGAAGGTTTCTTGGCGTCGAACAACTGGTCATACGTATCAGATTTGAATTTCGTGTCGTATTTCTGCAGGGCCAGTTTGTAGAGCTGTCCGCTGTAACCACGCGGGAATGAGGAGGTTGTCGGGGACGCGATCAGATACAGATATTTCCCGTCGGGCGAGAATACCGGCTCCCGCTCGGTCGAAGCGGAGTGCGTCAGGTTCAGTAGTTTCTTGTCAGCAAACGAATACAGGAAGATGTCGGGCTCGAAACGGTCCATGGCCTCGAAAGCCAGCCAGCTGTCATCGCCCGAGAACGAAAGGTCGTATTGCTGGAAGGACCAGAACTCGGCATCCGTGATCTTTTCGGTCGTTCCGGCTTTCACATCGTACAGCATGACGCGGTCGCTTCCATCCACGAAAGCGATCTTGTCACCCTTGTGGGAGACCGTTAAACTCTTGACATTGGCCTGCGAAGTATAGATGACCGTTTCGGTGCCCTTGTTGTCGGCTGAAATGCGGAACAGATCCACCCAGCCGTGCTGGGTCCGGGTGTAATAGAGGGTTTTGTTGTCAGCGCCCCAGACGACCTCGTGAACGCGTTCATCATCGGGCGTTGCCATGCGCTGGAAGAATTTGCCCTTGGTATCCGTTACATACAGGAAACCCCGGACGACGAAAGCAAGTTTCTTGCCGTCGGGCGAAACCGCTCCGGCAGAAGGATTCTGTTTCTCGAACGACCTGCGGACCGAAGGATCCGGAGCGGTCACGACAATGTGGGGAACAACATCTTTCCCGCTGGCGGGATCCAGCACGTGAATCTCATAATCGAGCAGATACGTGATCTTCGAACCGTTCCAGGCGATGCGCGGATATTGGACCGAACTGTTGAAACGTGTCAGATAGGCGGGTTTCTCCCCCGGAACGTATTTCACGATGTTCGACTCCTTGTTCAATTCGTCGGTCACATAGTACAGCGTACCTTTGGCATCGACCATCGGCCATGTGTCCTTGCCTTCATAGTCCGTCAGCGCGGCGTATTGTCTCTTCTTGGGATTCCACGACTGGATATTTGGGTTATGGTCGCCGACATAGCGTTTGCGCGTCGGGAAATTGATGCTCTCGGCCGACTCATTGAAATAGAACGTACCGTCTTTCGGATTCTCGACCAGATTGACCACGGTCGTGAAATAACCATCGAACAGCAGTTGCGGCGTACCGCCCGTCACGGATACACAATAGGTCGTCCGGCGTGAACCTGATCGCTGGGACTCGAAATAGAGGGTTTTCGCATCCGGCGACCAGGAGACCGGGAAATCATTGGCCTCGTGATATGTCAGCTGGACAGCCTGTCCTCCCCCTACGGGAACGACAAATACATCCTGGTTTCCATTGATATCGGAAGAAAAGGCAAGCCATTTTCCGTCCGGAGACACGAGCGGATGATTCTTCTTCCCTTGCATGGCGACAAGGCTCATGGCCTGTCCGCCAGTGGCAGGGACCGTATAGATATCACCCAGGTATGAGAAATAAAGTGTCTGACCGTCTGGCGAAAGTGAGGGACGACTCGCAAAACGAAGGTTCTGCCCCGATACGGCAGTGACAGCCAGTACGGCGGCAAACAGAAGCAAAATCCGTTTCATACAATTATTCTAGATTGTGTTTTTTCAGTTGGCGGACGATCTTGCGGATGACAGCTTCAATGTCGGCATCCGGTTCGATCACGTTGTAGTTTTCCCAGAAATTGTCGTCGGTGAATGCGGACACTTTCTCGGTCATCTGGTCCCGGAACTTGACGCGGGCATCTTTTTCAATCGGAACAGGCGCAGGTTTATGGTCGGTGATGGCAATCTCCGACATGACGGAATAGCTGTTCTTGAACAAGGCGCGCTTGCGGCGAGTCTCGAACTTCAGTTCCATCTTGGCATAGTCATAATACCATTTGCCGTCAAATAGCTTGTAGTTGACGACATATTCGGCACTCTTGACTTCAAAGCGCGTGTTCTGCGGTCGCTTGAGTACGAAAATGTCCGCAGCATCTTCCCGCCCCTCTACATTCATCCACATCTCGACACGGCCGATCGCCAGGCTTTCGCTGTCGATGAAAACCTTGCCGCGCATATAGATCTCTTCCATGATGGGCTTCTGGTTGAAAGAAACCACATAATACATCCGTTCTCCCAGGAATTCAGCCGGTTCGGACTTGAAATCATAGTAACGCACCAACTCGCCGATACCGACCAGCGCAAACGGGTTCTTCGCCTGGTCAATCTCCAGAATGGAGACCACGCCTCCCTGATATCGGATGAACAGCGTATCCGAGGAATCATAATTCTGGCTCCCGCGGCCTTTGTAGATACCGACCCGGTCCATCTGGAAGGAGCCGTACGGCGCCTTGTCGATATCGAGGATCGCCTCGTTCATGGTCAGGTACTTCGTATTCCCTTTTTTGATGAGTTCCCGGTAAAAGGCCGTCATGCCGACGTGCGTGGTGGGATAGTTCTGTTTGATCCGGTAAAGCGCGGCCAGGACCAATTCCTCCGGATTCTGGGCCCGGATGAGGGCTGGGTCAAGGGTGATCGAAATCGGAGTCAACGAGATTTTGCGGGGTTTATCGGGTGTGAAATCCTTAAAATCCGACAGCTTGAGGGTCACCGTCGCGTAGCCGAGATGGCTGACCGTTACGAGGGCAGAAGAGGCCGTCCGCGGATCGACTTTCAGGCTGAAGATGCCTTCAGCATTGGTCACATTGGCTATATTGGTCCCGGCCAGATTGACGGAAGCGTAGTGGATCGGCTTTCCGGAAGAGCCATCAACCACCTTGCCGGTGATTTGCAGATAATCCGGCGTTTCTTGTGCGAAGATCGAGGGAAGCGCGACAAGAAAGGCAAGCAGCAGGGTTAAGGTCCGTTTCATGATGCGTGTTTTATACCTTCAAATATACGAAATTCTTTGCTTATATTTGCGATTCAGTTCGGGATGCACGAAAAGTACCGTTCCTTCCTTGAAAAAGCATAGCAAAGCGTATGGGCAGACAGAAAAAACCGTATTTGGAACAGATTGCAATCGAAGCGACCGCTGCGGAAGGCAACGGCCTGGCACATGTGGACGGCAAGGTCCTTTTTGTGAAAGGGGGTATCCCCGGCGATATCGTGGATGTGCAGGTCAACAAAGTGCGCAGCGGCTATTCGCAAGGGTATATCGTCCACCTCGTATCCCCTTCTCCGCACCGTCTGGTTCCGTTCTGCCAGCACTTCGGTGAATGTGGAGGCTGCACCTGGCAGACCCTGCCCTATCCGATGCAGACCGCTTTCAAGCAGCAGCAGGTCGTGGACCAGCTCACCCGCATCGGGCATCTGGACATTCCCGAAGTATCTCCGATTCTCGGTTCTGCAAAAACGGACCATTACCGCAACAAGTTGGAATATACCTTCTCGAACCGGCGCTGGCTCTTGCCTGGCGAAGACTGGAGCGTTCTCAATGACGAGGAACGGCTTGGACTGGGCTTCCACGTAAGTGGCTTCTTCGACAAAGTATTGGACATCCGGGAATGTCATTTGCAACGCGAACCTTCCAATGCCATCCGCTTGTTCATCCGCCAATACGCCATCGACCACGGGCTCAGTTTCTACGATTTGCGGGAAAACCGCGGTTTCCTGCGCACGATGGTTGTCCGGACGACGTCCACAGGCGAAAATATGCTTGTCATCTGCTTTGGCGGCGAAGCGCAGGGCGAAGAGGCCCGTCCTGCCCGGGAAGCCCTGCTGGAAGCGGTGAGAACCCGTTTCCCGGAGATCACTTCGCTCTATTATGTCATCAATCCGAAGGGAAATGACAATTTCAGCGATTTGCCCTGCACCTTGTACAGTGGTGCGGAAGCCGTCTATGAAAAGATGGAGAGCCTGCACTTCAAAATCGGTCCCAAGTCTTTTTACCAGACCAACTCAGCCCAGGCATACCGGCTCTACAGCGTCGTTCGCGATTTTGTCCGGGAAGGCATCGAAACCGGAAGTCCGGCTCCTGTCATTTATGACTTATATACCGGCACCGGTACCATCGCCCTTTTCCTCGCCTCCCTGGCCCGTCAGGTTGTTGGGATCGAATATGTTCCGGAAGCCATTGAAGATGCGAAAGTCAATGCCCGTGAGAATGGCATTACGAACACGGCTTTTTTTGCCGGTGACATGAAAGATGTACTAAATGCCGACTTCATTGCTGGACACGGGCAGCCCGACATCGTCGTGCTGGACCCGCCGCGGGCTGGTATCCACCCCTCGGTGGCGCAGGTTCTGCTGGCTTGTGCGCCCAGGCGGATGGTCTATGTAAGTTGCAATCCAGCCACTCAGGCCCGCGATCTGGCCCTCTTTGCGCCCCATTATACGATTCTCCACGTGCAGCCGGTGGATATGTTCCCGCACACGACGCACGTGGAGAATGTGGTTTCCCTGGTCCGGAAAGACGCTTAGAGACTGTCGCCGAAATCTTCCTTGAACTTGGCGGTCAACTCTTCCTGCCAGTAGCCGATTTCTTTCATCCGTCCGAAGAAGAAGCGCAGGACATTGGGCTCATACGTCCAGCGAAGGCCGCCGATCAGGCGCCGGTTGTCCCATACCCATTTCACACGGTCCGCACAGTACTTGATCTGGCTGAGCGTGAAGACGCGACGTGGCACGGCCAGGCGCTGCAATTCCAGCTCCGCGAAGCGCTCAGATCCGTCGGGATTTCGCTGCTCAGACATCGTTCCCCGCTCCATGCCACGGATACCGCCCGCAATGAAAACAGCTGCACCTACCGCCGCGGCTGGATATTGGTCATGCGGCAGATCGGGTACAAATTCCGAGCAATTCAAGTGGCATCCCAGACCGCCTGCAGGCTTGATGACGGGCACCCCATAATCATCCAACTCCTTAGCCAGATAGGCGATGAATTCAGGACCCTGATTGATGTAGTCCATATCCAGCGACTCGATCAACCCTTGCGCAGCCGCTTCGATGGAGCGCACCTCCATGCCACCATACGTCAGGAAACCTTCATACAGCGGCACGAATTCCATCATCCGGTCGGTCCACTTGCGGTCGGTCGAGAGGATGAAACCACCCCGGCTGAAGCCCAGTTTGCGGGCCGAGAAATAGATGATATCGAAGCGGCTGGCCAGCAACTGATAAATCGATTTGACGTCCATGTACTTGCAGCGCGGCTCCCGGATCTTCATGAAATAGACATTGTCCTGCAGGAGCGAGGCATCCAGTACGCTGATCACCCCCATCTCATGGCAGATATCGCAGACAGCCAGCATGTTTTCCAAACTGACGGGCTGGCCGCCGATGAGGTTCGTGCCTGCCTCTACGCGCACGAACGCCACTTTTTCGGGCGTCTTTTCCTTGATGGTGGCCCGCAGCTTCTTAAGGTCGAAATTACCCTTGAACGGGTCGTCGCTCTGTGGAATCAAGCCTTTCTTGTCAATGAGTTCAAGCACTTCCCCACCCAGCCGCGTGATATGCGCCTTGGTTGTCGTGAAATGGAAATTCATCAGCGCGAAAGAACCGGGTTTGACAAAAGACTCGGCCAGGATATTTTCTGCGGCACGACCCTGGTGCGCTGGCAACACATTATCGACACCGAATACTTCCTTCACGGCATCCTTGAGCCGGTTGAATGTTTCGGATCCCGCGTAGGAGTCATCTGCAATATGCATGGCTGCGACCTGTTTGTCCGACATCGCATTGACGCCCGAATCGGTGATCATGTCCATATAGATATCCCGGTTCTGGAGCAGGAATGTATTGTTGCCGGCATCCTGGATGGCTTTCAACCTTTGTTCGACAGGAAGCAGATTGAGTTTCTGAACGACACGCACCTTGTGCATTTCCAGGGGGACCTGGTTCTCGGAGATGTAGAATTTGACTGACATATCGGTAGGTTTTGTTTGTTTCGTTTGCAGGAGCAAAAGTACGTGTCCAACCAGTAGCAGCAGTTAACCAAATTCAGTTAATATCTACCATTTTCAACGATTTTTATAATTCTTACCTTTATCCCCTACCAAAATTACAGTATTTGACAGGATTTCTCTATATTTGTTCCAGTAATTGCCAAGGCCATGACACAAACCACTTCCAGCATCGACACGTTCAACCACTTTTTTCACCAGCCCTCCTTGCACCCGATGGTCGCTGTGGGCGACTTGTCCCGCGCTGACGATGCGCTTTATGAAGAACAGGATTTCGGCATGTACTGTGTGATCCTGATGGATGCGTCCTTCGGGGACTTGTTCAAAAACGGGCAGCAAATCCACTATCAGAGCGGCAGTATCTTTTCCCTGAAACCCGGGCAGCGAGCCGCCCTCAGGCGGGATTATACGGTCAAACCCCGTGGCTGGATGCTGGCCTTCCGTCCGGAGTTGCTGGTCAAATCGGGACTGGGGCGCGACTTCTACATGTTCGATTTCTTCAATCACGAAGTCTCGTCCGCCCTGGAACTCACAGAGCGGGAGCGCGGCATCATGGTGAACTGTTTTGAAAACACTTTTTCCGAGTTGCTGCAGGAGCCGGACTACCTGACCAACCACATGATCCGCCTTTCCATCGGGCAGTTGTTGAGTTACTGCAAGCGCTTCTTCGAGCGTCAGTATATTGAGCGGGTCGCGTCGGGACGCAATCTGGGTCGCCGGCTCGACACGATAATCGACCACTATCTTTCCAGCGGCAGCGCCGCGCAGCAGGGCCAGCCTACCGTCAGCTGGTGCGCGGAGCAATTCAATCTGTCACCCAATTACTTCAGTTCCCTGGTCAAACGCGAACTACACATCTCGGCACAGGAATTCATTCAGGGCAAAATCATTCAGGCCGCTCAAAAACTCCTGTCCAGCACCTCCATGCCAGTCGGTGCCATTGCGGAAGAACTGGGTTTCGCCTACGCCAACCACTTCACGCGGCTCTTTACCGGCAAGACCGGCCTCTCGCCGCAGCAATACCGCAACAGCCAGGTCAGCGGCAACGCTTCCGGTGCCAGGAAGCAAACCAGACAACTGCAATGATTACGGCAGCAAAGCCGATACCGTACGATAGATAGAGGTTCAAGCCCAAAGAATTGGGCGAGAACATGAAGAAGGTCGTACAGACCCAGGTCATGAAAAGGGCCGGAACCAATGTGATCCAATAAGGCTTTTTCTCCAGCGACAGATACACGGTCAAGGTCCATAAGGTAAACACGGACAGCGCCTGATTGGACCAGCCGAACCAGCCCCAGAGTTTTTCAAAACCGGATGCATTGTTCATCTGCCACATCAGCAGCGCGAAGACAGCCGCAAACAACGGGATGCAGATATAGAGACGTTTCCGGACCGTGCGTTGCTCGAGTTTCAGGAAGTCCGCTATAATCAGGCGTGCGCTGCGCAGAGCCGTATCGCCGCTCGTGATCGGGGCAGCCACGACTCCCAGCAGCGCCAGAATACCGCCGAACACACCCAGCCATTCCCGGCACACCAGATTGACGATGGAAGGTGCATCGCCGATGGCTTCTGCACCACCCGGAAGCAGCTGGAACGCCGGCTCCGGTTTCCCATAGAAAAAGTAGCTGGCCACTGTGGCCCAAATCAATGCCACAGCGCCTTCCGTAATCATGGCTCCATAGAAAATGGGGCGCCCCATCTTCTCATGCTTGATGCAACGGGCCATCAGCGGGCTTTGGGTGGCATGGAATCCACTGATAGCGCCGCAAGCTATGGAGATGAACAGACAGGGAAAAATCGGATTGCTGGTCAGTGCGCCGCCCGGCGTGCTCTTCAGGCCCTCCCACACTTCCGGGATATCGGGGAATTTGACAAACAGAACAACCATCAGCGCTACAGCCATAAAGATCAAGGCAAAGGCAAATAGCGGATAGATGCGGCCGATGATCTTGCCGACCGGCAGCATAGTGGCGATGATATAGTAGATAAAGACGATGGCGATCCAGAAACTGTACCGGCCGAAATGCTCGACCGCGAAGGCCGGCTCCCAGATACCGCCCAGGATTTTGGCCGGGCTGAACACAAACACGGCCCCCACCATCATCAGCAGGAAGATTGAAAAAATGAGCATCACATTCTTCGTCGTCTTGCCTAGATAGGTGCCGATCATATCCGGCAGATTGGCGCCGCCATGCCGGACCGACAGCATACCGGACAGGTAGTCGTGCACCGCTCCGGCGAAGATGCAGCCGAAAACAATCCAGAGGTAGGCTGCCGGACCGAACTTCGCGCCCATGATGGCGCCGAAAATCGGCCCCGTGCCGGCAATGTTCAGGAATTGGATCATGAATATCTTCCAGGACGGCAAGACGGCGAAATCCACGCCGTCGGCCTTGGCAACAGCCGGAGTCGGCCGATCATCCGGGCCGAAAACCCGCTCCACGAACCGTCCATAGAAGAAATACCCGGCCACAAGGGCCAGCAGGGCAAGGATGAATGAGATCATAGTCGCAGTTTTGTCTTACAAATTTAGTGATTCTACGCTGGAAAAACGCTATTTTTGCAAAAAAACAGGATGCAGAGCCACTTCGATAACACCATCTGTGCGCCCGCGACAGCCCAGGGAGGCGCGATTGCAATCATCCGCGTCAGCGGCATGCACGCCATCCAGCATGTGGACAAACTCTTCAAGGGGCGCATACCTCTCTCCGGCGCGCCCGGTTATTCGCTGCATTATGGTGAAATCCGTGAAGCAGATGACACCCTGCTCGATGAGGTGCTGGTTTCCGTTTACCGGGCGCCACACTCCTATACGGGAGAAAACGCTGCTGAAATTGCGTGCCATGGATCCGACTATATTGTTTCCCGCATTCTTGCCCTACTGCTTGAACAAGGCGTAAAAATGGCAGCACCAGGCGAGTTTACCCAGCGGGCCTTCCTCCATGGAAAGATGGACCTCTCCCAAGCGGAAGCTGTCGCCGATTTGATCGCCGCCCAAACAGCCGCTGCCCATCGTGTTGCCCTGAAGCAGCTCCGTGGTAGCTTCAGCGAAGAACTGGCCGGCATGCGGGCCGAACTGCTGCACCTGGCCTCGCTCATGGAACTGGAGCTGGACTTCAGCGAAGAAGAAGTGGAATTTGCTGACCGCCAGCAACTGCATGACCTGGTAGAAAAAACCCGCTCGCACATCCAAAAACTAATCGGAAGTTTTCGTTTAGGTAATGCTATTAAAAACGGTGTACCCGTGGCGATTGTTGGTAATACAAATTCCGGGAAAAGTACCCTGCTCAACGCCCTCCTCGGCGAGAATCGGGCCATCGTTTCGGACATCCCGGGCACGACCCGCGACACGGTCGAAGAAACCTGCAATCTCGATGGTGTGCTGTTCCGTTTCATCGACACCGCCGGCCTACGGGACAGCGATGACCCCATCGAACGCATCGGCATCGAACGCGCCTACACCAAACTCTCCGACGCGCAACTCGTCCTCGCCATGCTCGATCTGACCGACCAAGGTGCTTCATTGGCGGCTAGTGCAGAAGCCATCGCTACACGCACGACGGCCGAACAGCAAGTCGTTTTCCTGCTCAACAAAGCAGACGCCGTTTCTGTCGAAACAGCCGCTTCAGCCCGCCGCACCCTCTCTCCGCTCCTCTCCGTGCCGGGCAGGCAGTTGCTCATCATCTCTGCCCGTGAGCGGGTTGGTTTAGAAGAACTCCGCCACACGCTGGCCAGCACGTGGCGCGACTTAGACACGGCCTCCGAAACCACGCTCGTAACAAACACGCGCCATCTCGAAGCTCTCCGCGGTGCTCTGTCTGCCTTGGACCGTGTCCAAGACGGCCTCGGTCTCACCCCCACCGACCTTCTCGCCCAAGACCTCCGCGAAGCCCTCCGTCACCTCGGCAGCATCACCGGAGAAATCTCTACCGATGAGATATTGGGGAATATTTTTCGGAAGTTCTGCATCGGGAAATAGACCGCCCGTAGAAAGGCGTTTACATCCAGTAGCAAAAATCATAAACCGCTGATAATCAACGAGAAACCACAATTTCGATTGTTGGTTCCTCCTGCTTATGAGCGGTTGATTTGACCATTTTTCTACCACATTTCTACCACGCGTGGTAGAAACTTTTTACCTTTGATGCCAAAGTTTGTAATTTTACATTTTTTTACATATCTTTACAAACGTTACTCCATAAAACGCCATTTTTGGCATTTTGGAGGTTTTTTGAAAAACATTACGTTCGGTTTGTAAAAAGTATGAACAAGGCCATCAGAATCTGCAAATACTGTGGTAAGACATTCACACCCGAGCATGGTCGTCAGATTTTCTGTTCCGATGCGTGCAGAATCAACCATAAGAATCAGGAGAAACGCCTCCGAAATGCTGCGAAGAAGAATGTCCTCTCGACTCATGATACGAGAGCTGCGTTGTCCGGTAAGGAGTATCTTTCAATTACCGAGGCCGCAGCGTTTCTTGGCATAACCAGACCGACGGTTTACGCGCGTATAAAAGAAGGAGAACTCGTCCCCGTCCGTTTTGGTACCAGGACCCTGCGCATTCCGATGGATCAACTCGTTGCCAATACCGAGAGGTTGCCGCAACCGTCGAATGGAGATTTCTCCACATTGATTTCAAAGGAGGAGGCATTGGAACGCTATGAGATTTCCGATACCTGGCTTTATAAGAAGATCAGACCCGAAGGGATCCGCCCGAGGATAGTCAAAGGAAAGGCTTTCTTCCCGAAGAAGGATCTGGACAGGCTCTTCCCTCCCCGGTTGGTCTATAATGCGGAAGACTGGTACAATGCTGATGAGTTGATTGAGAAAGAGGGTCTCACCCGTAAGTACATCACAAACCTTGTCAGGGTGAAGGGGATCCCCCACTGCCGGAAAGGTAAAGTCCTGCTTGTCTCGAGAAAGGAGTGGGATACGGCGCGTCTGTTCCGAGGCGACATCGAGAAGAACTACCTCACGTGCGACCAGGCAAAGAAACGTTACCACCTGGCGAACAAGACATTCTATGACAAGATCAAAGAGGCGGGTGTAACCGGAATCCGGCAAGGAAACTCCGTCTACTTCAAAATAAGTGACCTTGATCCCCTGTTCAAGGACAAGACCCCCAAGATACCGCCTCATATACGGAGGGACTATATCCGTCGGAATGATGCCATTGCGCACTATCACGTTGGTACCAAGCGTTTTACGGAAGAAACCGAAGCGGCAGGAGTGACCAGGATCAGGACGGAGGGTAACTTCGTCTGGTATAAGAAGTCCGAACTTGATGAACTTTTCAAACTATAACCAATCATGAAAGCCACCAAAGTTTTTCTTCGCCAACGCAAGTTGAACAGCGGGAAGATAACCCTCTATCTGGATTATTACCCGCCGCTGAGGGATCCTGTTACGCAGGACCGCGTCTTTCGTGACTACCTGGGCATCTATCTCGTCGACAACCCCAAGTTCGCCATCGAGAAAGAGGCCAACAAGGAGAAGCTGAGACAGGCGAATGCCATTCGCTCGGAACGTGAACTCGCCATTATCCGGGGCCAGTTCGATTTCCTTGACAAGCACAAGCAGAAGATGGATTTCCTTGCCTACTTTCGCAAGAAGCTTGAATCCAAGGACCAGAAGTGGATCCGGGTGTACGACCATTTCAAGAACTACTGTCATGGGAAATGCCTCATGTCTGATATAACGGTCCCCTTCTGCGAAGGCTTCCGTGAATACCTGCTGAAGGCGAAACACCTCAAGAACGAGTCCATGGACCTGTCTCAGAACTCAGCTGCGGGGTACTGGTCAACCTTCCGGGGATGTCTGAAGATCGCATACCATGAGAAGATGCTCAAGGAAAACGTCAATGATTTCCTGGAGTCGATCTCTGGAACCAGCAGCCGCAGGGAGTACCTTACCCTGGAGGAGGTCCGCCAGTTGGCCAACACCCCGTGCGACGTCCCGGACCTCAAGAACGCTTCTCTGTTCAGCTGCCTTACCGGACTGCGTATCAGCGACATACTTGCTCTTGATTGGAGTAATATTGTAAAAGCCCAGGATGGCGGCTGGTGTATCCGGATCCGGACGGAGAAAACCGACACGGAAGCGACGCTTCCGCTTACCGACGAAGCGTACAAGCTTTGTGGAAAACGTTCCACCGGTCCCGTCTTCAAGAATCTCAAGCGCTATAATACCCATGCCCCTCTCAAGGAATGGGTTGAAGCAGCCGGGATAACCAAGCACATCACCTTCCACTGTTTCCGTCATACGTTCGCCACGCTGCAGGTGAACGAGGGTACGGACATCTACACCGTTTCCCATCTGCTCACCCACGCGAATGTGGGCACTACCCAGATCTACGCAGACATAGTCGACAAGAGCATGCGCGATGCCGTCGAACGGATCAAGATCAATGACGGGGCAAAGCCGAAAGGAAAGAACAAAAAAACAGACGAGACCAAGGACAAATAATACCATATTGATATGAGGATCCGTAACTTCTACAAATCGAGATCTGATCTCGATAAAATGCAAGGAGTTAGAAAATTCCTTGTACCGATTGTGTCAAAGTTCTATAATGGTGAGGTCGAAGGCACCCAGAGGTTGAAGGATACTTCCCTTCCGGTACCAACGCTGTTCAACTGCATGGAGACAATCCTGTCCAGGTTGAACGATAAGGAGTACCCCGAGCTCCTAGTCGGAGAGATCTGGGACGATCTGAGGATGAAGAGTCCCAAACAGTCAACGGAGCATTGTCTGACCCGCTTTTTTGATTTCAACTACTACGAGTATCGGGTCAACCGCTGGTACGAGGCGACGGTGATCTTTGGCGCGGTCTATTTCGTGATGGCTTTCGAGCATCCTGATCTGCGATGCTGCCTCAGCGCCATCAAGAACAAAGCCGTCTACAGTGCGGAAGCCATCCCCTATTTCAATCTCTTCGAGAAGGAACTTGCCGGGAATGACCAGCAGGCCAAGGTGGATTCCGATGACTACGATCCTCGGCAGGACGTTATACTCGAACTCAAGATGCGTACTGAAAGGGCTATGAACGACTTCTCCAACCCCAAGCCGCCGGAAGGGTATGTGAGCATCGACGCCATCCTGTATGCGACCGAGAACTACTTCACTAAGGACGCCGAACCTGTGCTGAATACCCTGGAATATGTCGTTTCCCAGACAAACGGGTCGGATCTTGACAGGATCAGGTCCAAGAGGAATGCCTTGATGCGGTACAATGCTGCCCGTGCCGGCAAGACGCCGGACAAGGAGTCCGGAATGACCACCGGCCAGCAGGTCATCTTCTTCTATTACCTCTTCGACTCCCTGGGCTTGAACTTTGGAAACTCTGACAAGGCGGCGTGGATACGCCTTCTCCGTAACGTCACGGGCAGGAACGCCGACAATATCAAGCAGCGTCTTAACTTCAGGTTCGACGAGGATCAGACGCAGAAGGACCTTCGTTATGTCGCCGGTTGTCTCAAGGAATTGTTCCCATCCATTTCGTCAAAGATAGAGCGGGACAGTAAAATCCAGTAAGAAACTGCAATAAGGGGAAGCCTTGGAGTTCCCCCAAACCTACCCCGGCCCAGCAAAGGGCCGGTATTTTTGTGCCGTGGTTCACGATGAGCCACGGTTTCTCATTTGCGGCCGCAATCCAGGAACCTTGTATTCACCTCAAATCTATTAGAGCATGTCAAAAATGACTAATGAGCCAGCAAGGGAAGAGCGGGTTACGTTCGATCATCTCCCTAAGATACTGTCAACACTCCAAAAGGACGTGAATGAACTCAAGAACTTCATAGTCCATAACCAGGTACCGGACGAACCCAATGAGTGGATGGATGTCAAGGGACTCGCCGCATACCATCCCGATCATCCGTCCGTCAGAACCGTCTATGACTGGATACACTACAAACGCGTCCCCTATCATAAGGACGGCAAACGCGTCCGATTCAAACGTACTGAGATAGATAAGTGGTTATTAGGCGGTTATCATAGGACAGATAATGAACTGCTTGAAGATGCCGTCGATATTCTCAACGCAAAACGATGTGGTCAGGTTTAATGAAGGAGCGAAATGGAAATACGAGTTACCCCCGAAAACTTCCATTTGATTTGGAAGTCGATAATCATCAGGACTTCAGATGTCTTCTCCACCCCTCCTGTGGTGATCAATGTCGACAGGTCGGTCATCAGCACCCTGGGCAATTTCAGCGCGTCCACCGGCAAGGGCAAATCGAAGAAGACGTTCAACGTCTGCGCCATCGTCGCCGCGGCCCTGACCAATGGAACGGTACTGAACTACAGGGCGAGTTTCCCTGAGGGGAAAAGGAAGGTCCTCTATTTCGACACTGAGCAGAGCGCCTATCACTGCCAGAAGGTCTTGCAGCGGATAAACAGGCTTTGCGGCCTCCTGGAGACCGAGGACAATGACCAGATCGAGTTCGTCATGCTTCGCGAGTACAGTCCGCTTGACCGGAGGACAATCATTGAAATGGCTTTGGCCGAAAGGCCGGACCTCGGGCTGGTCGTCATCGATGGACTCCGTGATCTGCTCTTTGATATCAATTCTTCAACTGAGGCTGCAGAAGTAATTGGTTTACTGATGAGATGGAGCAGCCAATTCAATGTCCATATCCATACTGTCCTTCATCTGAACAAGGGGGATGACAACGTCCGGGGTCATATCGGGACCGAGCTCAACCACAAGGCCGAAACCATCCTCCAGATAACGAAAAGCGTAGTCGACGGGGATATCAGCGAAGTACATGCATCGCTTGTGCGTGACCGGGATTTCAAGCCCTTTGCCTTCCATATCAATGAAGACGGTCTTCCCGTTTTGGCAAAGGACTATAGTTTCAACCGCAGCGCACAGATAATCTCATTCGATTATGAGTTAATGTCAGAGGATCTGCACCGTGCCGCCCTAGACAAGGCTTTCGAAGGAATCGACAGGATGGGATATCAGGATCTCCTGCACCGGCTCTCTGTGGGCTATTCAAGCATAGGCTTCACCCGTTCCAGGGCCATCATAACCAAGCTGAAGAAGTTTCTCATGAAGTATGATATGATCAGGCAGGAAGACAGGAAGTATGTGTACAACAGGGAATTTCACTATGTCCCTCTCAATATCGACCAAACCAGTATAGAATAGTCGGGTGCCCATTAGGCGTTATCCCACTATACCGGTCGTTTCCGTTGGCACTTTTGTGGCCCATGGATGTCCAACAGTGGTGTAAACGCCCACTTTAATTCACGTCTTATAAAACATTATGATACAATGACAATAGAAGAGATAAAGATGATTCCGATTAAGGATATCCTTTCCCATATGGGCATAGAACCCGTGATGTCGAGATGCGGCGGTGAGCAGCTGATGTACAACTCCCCTCTCCGTCCTGATAAAAACGCCTCCTTCTCGGTCAACACCCGGAAGAACCTATGGATGGATTTCGGGACGCAGCTGGGAGGCAACGTCATCGACCTTGCCATTGCTCTGAAAGGAGACTGCACGTTCAGCGAGGCCTTGGCCTGGCTCGAGGAGCAGGTTGGCGGTCTTGACATGGTGGTGTCCGAAGGCGGAATAAACCGGTTCCTGGAGGAACTGTCCTCAAAGCAGCAGGATAAGCCGTTCTTGAGCAACGTACAGGTGGAAGAACTGACCAATCCCTCCCTCCTGAGGTACCTGGAATCCCGGGGTATCCCGGCCGAAATCGGCTGGCGGTATTGCAAGGAGGCCCACTATACCGTCCGTGACCGAGAGTACTTCTCGATCGCCTTCATGAATATCCTGGGCGGGATGGAGCTCCGGAACCGGTACTTCAAGGGTTGCCACGGGGCAAAGGCCCTGACCATAGACCGCGTTGACAAGTCGCAAAGGACTCCCACCTGCTGCGTCTTCGAGGGGTTCATGGATTTCCTCACGTACAGGTTGCTGGAGGACAGCGGCGACTGCGAGTTGGTCCCCCGCCGGCCCTGCGACTGCATCATCCTGAACTCCACGTGCATCACCGCGCAGGCCATCCCCTTCATCGACGTCTATCGCTGTGCCTACTGTTTCCTGGACAACGACTACGCCGGGAGACAGGCCTTCGGAACCCTCTGCCGCGCCATGCCCGGGCGGATCCATGACATGTCGAGCAAGTTCATGCCTTACAACGACCTGAACGACTACCTTATGTTGAGCGGCTCCTGGTAAGGGCCTTCCTTGGCATTTTCTGAAATCCTCGTCCTTTGCCGGGACGGGGGTTTTTTTGTGCCCAGGCGGGAATCCGAGTATACGCTACGAGTATCATCTCGTCTTTTCTTCCCTCTTTTCGGGCCGATTCCGGCCTCCGGAATCCCCTGTCGGTTCCTCTTCTTTCTTCCCTTTCCTAATTTGACCACCGGGGATGCGCCCCGGGAGGCCCTTTGTTGGCATTTTCCGCGAAAACGCACTCCCCGGAACCGGAAATGAAAAGAACTAAATCAGGACCCGAAAAATGAGTGCTTTCTGGATCTTCGCCGTCGCCCTTACGGTGGCGTACATCATCTATTACTGTGTCATCATCGCCAAGGATCTGGCCAAGCCCAGGGAGCAGGTTTCCTCGGACGAGGAGACCTTCGAGCTCGCCGACACCGCACCGGAGCCCAGCAAGGTCGTCGCCATGACGGACAAGGGCTTCCAGGTGCAGGATGGCTTCGGCAACGTCAGGGAGCAGGAGATCACGAACGTCCCCGCTCCCCTGCCTGCGGATAAGGAGGACGAGGACCCGGGCCCGACGATGGGAGCGGACGGCGCTCCGGTCACTCCGGTCGGACGGAAGATCGCAGCGGCTCAGGACGAGATGGTACCGATCGACCCCAAGTCAACGGGCGAGCAGTCGCTCAATGACCTGAAATCCATCATGGAGGGGAGGGTCCCGTCTGTCAACATCGAAAAGACTTACACGCCTCCGGAGAAGTCCTCCGGGGACGAAACCACGAAGAAGGAACTGGATCATGACGGTGGTCAGCGGATATAGGGGGCGGCTCGCTCCCCTGCTCCTGTCCGTGCTGGGACTGCTGGTCGCGCAGGTTGCGTCGGCCAAGTCCGGCGGCGTGGACTACTCCTGGGGCGCGGGGGCGCTGGCCAAGGCCCACGACTACACCGTCACGATGATGCTGTACGTGCTGTACGTCTGCTACGCCGTCGGCAGCGTCATGGCCATCATCTCGGCCCTGCTGATCTACTTCAAGATGCAGTACCACGAGGGCGAGGTCATGAAGAACATCATGACGCTCATCGGTGCGGTCCTGTTCATCATAGGTGCCTCGATCGTCTTCCCGGCCTTCTTCGGCTACAGGATATAAGGAAATATCATCCGCTTGGAATCGCAAAGACAGGTGCAC
>JAEEGG010003584.1_pt1 | contig 38605 bp, 31 predicted proteins | sample 9134161 | NCBI WGS metagenome assembly JAEEGG01 (sample SAMN16246543, study PRJNA631951) | gut metagenome | biome: gut microbiome; feature: rumen; material: CR-attached | host: Bos | place: Iran: Karaj | collected 2018-10 | reverse complement strand
CGAACTGCAATGAATGGCGTCCTTGTGGTTCATCAGGGCCACGGGCAAATCTTTCAAAGCCTCGTTGTAGCGAACCACCATCTGCTGTCGGCGCTTCAGCATCTCGGGATAGCGCTCCAGCTGCACCAAGCCAATGGCAGCCATGATATCGGTCATGTTGCACTTATACCACGGCCCGATGATGTCGTATTCCCAAGTGCCGAGCTGCGTCTTGGCCAGAGCGTCCTTGTTCTGTCCATGCAGGGAGAACAACTGCGACAGTCGGTAGAGCAACTCGTTCCACGTCTCGCCCTCTCGCTTCGGCACGGTGGGCATATAGTCTACGTCGGTGGGCACCACTTCATCGCCAAAAGGCAGATTCCAGGTCATCGCCCCACCCTCGGCCGTGGTGAAGTTCTTCACAGCATGGAAGCTGAACGAGCTGAAATCGCCAATCTCGCCAGCCATCTTTCCCAAACGCATACCACCCAGGGAATGGGCACAGTCGGCCGACACGACGACACGCCCTATCTTCGACTGTAAAGCGTTGGCCGGATGAAACAGATGGCGCTTCTGCTCTACGATTTCAAACACGCGCTCATACTCGGCCACGACGCCTCCAAGGTCTACCGGCATCACCACCTTCGTCTTCTCGGTGATGGCATCGGCCAGCTGGTTGTAGTCCATCTCCCAACTATTCTCTTGGGCATCGACCATCACCAGCTTGGCACCCAAATGGTCTACCACGGATGCGGTGGCCGTGTAGGTATAGGCGGGCACAACGACCTCGTCGCCCGGCCCCACGTTGAGCAGACGGAGCACCATCTCCATCGCTGCCGTGGCCGAGTTGAGGCACACCGTCTTTGCCGTATGCACATATTCCGAGATTTGTTTTTCAAGATTCTTAGTCCGTGGCCCCGTCGTAATCCAGCCTGAGAGCACAGCTTCACTCGCTGCTTGCGCCTCTCGTTCCGTCATGTCGGGGGGTGAGAAAGGTACTTTCATAGTAAAGTGTTTTTATCGTTTTTATATTAGTTTCAGATTGATTTTCATCATCTTGGGTATCATCATGCGCATTTCTGATGGCGACAGCTTGCGATAGCGGACACTGTTGCGCATGGCCATGCGGAGGGTCTCCATCTTACGACCCAATTTCGACTTGGCATGATGATTCTGTTTTCCAAAGCTGCCACCGCGAAAGATGTCGCTCAATATTTTCATTTTCCAGTGTCGGTCGGCCTCCGTCAGCGGCATTGGGAACTCCTCCTCGGGCAATCCAAGCTCGTCGACGAGGATGCTGCCCATGGCCTTGTAGCCCTGAACCATGTCCATGCCCTGCATGAAGTCGGTCAGCTGCTGGCGGTCGATCGCGTCGCGATAGGCATGCAAGAATATTGCCCAGTCGCAAAACTGGCGCAGCGACACGCCTTCGCGAATGAGGTGGAAGAACAGGTGCACGAAGAGGTAAGCCGCGTTCATCGTTGGCGACAGCGTCCTCACCTTCACGCCATCCAATTCCACATAGTAGGGGTACTGCCATTCCTTGGCTATCCTACTTTCCCACAACTGCTCATGCTTCTTGCATCCAAAGTCAGTGAGACGGGCATGCAACTCGTAAAGCCGGCCTTCATGGCGGAAGGCGAACTCCTTCTCTTGCAGTTTTTCAGGAATATGCGCGTCAGGGAAGATCTGTGCAATCTTCTGCAGTTCTGTGCCAGTCTCAGAAGGAGTCGTCTTTGTGCCAGCAGCTTCTTGCGGAATAAGAAAGTCAATATCGCCCGTATGCCTTGTCCCCATTTTCGGATAGAGGCGGGCGATAAGCTGTCCTTTCACCACGATGCAGTGCAGGTCATGCTCCGCTATCTGTCCAGCGAACCAAGTCAGTTCCTTGTCGAGTTCGGCATTCTTCTTCTTAATCTTCTCTGCGTGGAAATACGCTTTGTGCACAATCGTCTTTATCTGGCGCTCGTCTTCCACACGGATGTTCCTCAGCACGTCGAACATCAGGCCCGAAACGGTCTGCGCCTTGGCTAAGTCCATCAAGCGCGGGAACTGCTGAGCCGTGACGGTCTCTTGTGAAGGCTTTGCCCAGAGGGCACTCCGCAGGAGTGAGAAAAAAAGCCGGATTATTTCGGAGTAACGCTTAGCCATTATTATTTCACCTCATAGTGCTTGACATAGCGCAGCTTCTTGTACGCATTGCCAAACACATTCATCACCACCCAAAAGGTGGAGGCCACGGGATTCATCTTCTCGGCCACCCGGAACAAAGGGTAATGAGCCAAGATGCGCTGCCAGAGCGTGGTCGGGGTGATGGAATTGCAGCGGCGGCGATAGCGTGCCAGACACTCTGGCAACAAGTGGCAGTCGGCCTTGCGGACAACTTGCAACCACAACGCCGTATCATTATTCTTTTTAATGCTATTGATTTGAACAAGCCCTATGCGCTCGACATCATACATCACCGACAGGCATCCCGGCCAACAACAACTGAACATACCGAACTTGCCCACCTGCTTCTTTCCGCTCACTCGGATACCGAGTTCCTTGCTTTCCTCATCTATCTCAATATAGTCATGGTAAGAAAATGCATAGTCATTCTCCTCCATGAACTTGATTTGACGTTCCAGCTTGGTGGGTTCCCACAAGTCATCGCTGTCAAGGAAGGCAACCCATCGACCATGGGCAGCCCTCAAAGCAGTGTTCCGCGCAACGGCAGCACCGCTGTTTTGCAAATTCTGAAAGACATGGATACGTTTATCATTCTCCTGCAAGCCCATCACGGTTTGCAATGTGTCGTCTTTCGAACAGTCGTCAACGAACAGCAATTCCCATTTCTGATACGTCTGAGCTTGTACACTATGGATGCTCTCTTCAACATATCGCCCGCAGTTGTACGAGGGCATGATTATTGATACGAGTCCTTTATCTTGCATAAATATGTATATTCTTTCCCTTCTGCCTCTTTCCACAGTCGGCCATTCAACTTATGGAAACAGCAGCGGCTGGTCAACTCCCTCATCCATGATTCGTCGTACTCATCAGCCAGCCGATTCTCCAAATAGAAGCAGAACCTATTATTCAATCTGGGCATCTTCTTCATCTCCTCTGGCATCTGCTCAGCTATCATCGTGAAGAAGATGTGGAAGATGAAATAAGCCACCACGCAGTCGTAGTCCCTCCAATACTGGTAGAGCAAGTCCCTCAATATCAGCAGCACCTTTTGGTTGCTGCTGGCCGTGATAAACCAATTCGAGATTCCGTGGAACCCGTCATCCCCCTTCTTCAGATACTGAAAGAAGAACAAGTCGGCATCAAGACACGTCTGAACCTTCTGTTTAAATTCACTTTCTTGTGAGTCGTAGCCCGTGCACAGCACGGTGGCGTCAATCCACGTCCCACCATATCTCGTCAGCAGTTCTAAGCGGAGCAAGTCAGAATACTGAGCCATGGGAATCTTGCCTTGTTTGAACTTCCTGTCAATATGCTCTGGAAACGTCAAATATTGGTTGATATTCTCTTGCGTCACCACCACTATCTCCCTGTCAGCCAGATGCCGTTGCAGCGACCGATGGCAAATCTTCACAATCTCTGGTGCCTGCTCCATCCCCTGCAACCAGCACACCCACACCTTGTGGCTGTGCTCATGCGGCAACACGTCTTGTCGATGTGCCTCTACCAGTTGTTTCAGCAAACCTTCGTATTGTTTCCGTATGTGCGGTATCGTCTTTTCTTGTATTCGCGTATAGGCTGCCGTTATCGACCGCTTCCCGCACAGCACAGCACCTCCTTGCCTCAGAAACTCAGGAATAGCCCCCAAACGAATGTAGGTCCAGATAAGGTGGGAACCGCCAAACTGCCGAAAGCGCCTAAATAGTCGCGATACGAGGTTCATTTATTAAAAACAGAGAAAATGTCTTTTGCTTGATAACACGGAAAACAACCTATACTATTTTCTTCTGAAATCACTGATAGCAAACTTACTGCCAAGTTCCAAATTAAACTCTGGCGTATAGAAATCCATAAAACCGCCCTGTGACGTAAAAGTCAATTCTCCGAAATACACTTTTCCTCGCACATTATACAAATCTACTCTCAATTCTGGAAAACCTTGAGACAATTTCTCTGCCACACTTATCATCTCATCGAGATTGTTTGGTTTGGGCATCACCTCTCCTTGCAGATAATCAGAATTAAACACGGAGAATTCGGGGTGTGGATTCCAATCAAGATCGTAAGTCATTACATGAGCACTGTTTCCGCCTGCACTACGGTCATTGCAAATCCATATATAATATGCCTTTCCGTTAAAGCACCAAATCTTGTAATCCGTTAGAGATGTAGTCCCTGGGTCACAAGGCAATACCTCTTCGGCTATGACACAAGGCTTCATGTTCTTATAATGAGGTTCTGCATGCAATGCGCCAATATTTTTCCTATGCAACCATTCATCTATCATGTCCAAAAGCTCACGACGTTTTACTTCAGTCAGTTCAGATTTCTTTATTATTTTATTGGTGCCTTTACCATCGCCATTATTAGCCTTAATGATGAAGGTTTCAGGAAGACAATCAAAGTTGACTTCTTCTTTGCTGAACCATACAGCATATAGTTTGACAAGAGTATCGCCTAAACCGAGAGACTCCACATAGTTCCTAACCTCGTATTTATCGGCCAATCGTGTCCATTCTGTTGTATCAGAGAAGAGTTTAGCCCACAATATTTTTTCGTTCAAGTCTTTGGGGTTCTTCAAGTCAAGAGACTTCTTGAATACATATCGGTAGCGTATCTTTACAAGCGTGACAGGGAAATGGTTTCCCATAAACTCACACAACTTAATTAATGGAGCAAAAAAGAATCGTCCCGATTTACTTAAAGTAGGATGATACATAAACTTTTATTTCATTTTTCTTTTCACGAAATCAGAAGCAATCGAAAAAAAATCACTATAGCTCAGCCGCCATGCATTTCTTGCTATATTTTTACGATTGGCTTTCCGATATTGAGCCATACATTTCTTTGCCTTAGCAAAATAAATTTCGTTGTCTTCGCAAATATCGAGCAACGCGTTAAGGTTTTCCATCGTATATTTGTGAGGAATGACCTTTATGACGGATGGAAAGTAATCACCGTCTATATGTAGATAATCGTATGTCACCTCTTCCGCAGCTAAATCAACATTCACCATCAGAGAGAATTTTGTTGGTTCCCAAGGCATATTGAACACACAATTCCCCAATGAATAGAATATATACTTTTCTTTATATAATTCATACCCCTGCAACACATGAGGGTGCATACCTACCACAAGGTCAGCGCCAGAATCTATTAAGAAATGTGCAAACTGTTTTTGGTCAACATATGGATAATTAACAAATTCAATTCCCCAGTGCACATACACTATACGGAAGTCACAAAAATGATATTTCCCAAGTTCCGCCGCTATTTCCGAATACTCAGGCATTGCCCAATATAGAGGTGGCTTCGTAAAATTCTCAGGTCGTTGATTGAATACTGTTATCGCGACCTTCTTTCCTTGGTGTTCGACAACAACCGTTTTTTTCTCTTTCGTTCCTGCATAGAGAATGCCTTCGGAATCTAGAAAATCCAACAAATGCATATAAGCCTCCTGGCCATGTTGCATCACATGATTGTTTGCCACTCCATAGAAGTCAAGATGCGTAAAGTGTTGCATTAATCTAGGCGAAATCCTGAACTGTCTAGCATGCGTTCCAGAAAGATTCGAGCAATCTGAACATACACATTCAAAATTTCCCAACCAAAAATCTTCAGACTTTCGATTCAATTTTGCAAAAGGATCCTTGCCCGATTCAACCGATGACCCCACACCAAATCCTGTATCAAAGAAGCCGTCTGTAAAGTTAATGTCACCTAAGATACGGAGCATACCAAGCTTTTATAAGTTTGCAGAGTCGTTTGAGCTGATCTTTTCCAAGAATACAATTCATTAAGAGCTGCAATAGAAGAACTAATTTTATCTATTTCGACCTGTTTATCCGCGTACATGGTTATTACCCTTGCCAAATCTTTCGGGTCATCAACCTTAAAGAACAAATTATCATCGAATCCTTTTAATGTTTCTTTGAAATTGTCCAAATCAGACGTAATGATAAACCGCCTTGTTGATAGTGCTAACAACAAAACACCACTTTGAGATATTCTGCGATAAGGTAAAACTATAATATCGGATTTTTTAATGCAATCGTAAAGAGTTTCATCTGAAACAAACCTCGGTATCCATTCAATACGAACGTCGGATTCGTATGATTTACATTCTGTCAAATAGGTTGGAGAAATGGCACCGCAAATAACGACTTTTATTCTCTTCTTAACAGAATCAGATAGATAATTCAAGGACTCAACAAACACATCCGTTCCCTTATACCAGTTTTGATTTCCATACATGATAACACGAAGATTCTCTTGAACAAGATGGACGGGAGAGAAAGACACTCCTTCCGGGACAAACACCCCATGATAGACAACAGACACTTTTTCTTCCTTAATTCCGAGTACTTGACATACTTCTTTCTTTGTGTTTTCAGTATGTACGACAAAATGGTCAAAAAGAAATAATACTTTAGAGAATACTGGATTATAATTTATTCTATCGTTTTCCCTCATACCATGAGGGCAGATATTATGAATCGTGAACACATACTTTGTTTTGGGAGACAGGAATTTAATCAATCGAATAAACGAAATATCGATGAAAGCCCCAGTTGTACCCAAAGAAATGAAAGGAAACCACTGCAAATGGAAGATATCGGGTTTCTGAATAAGCATTCGAATGCAAATGGCGAAATAAGCACAGAAAGTATCCAACACCTTAAGTGTGCGCAAAAAAAGATTTGAGCTGTTGCGACATTTTGAGGGGACGAAGCTAAAAAAGCGCTTTACTTTTACTTTTAAGCTATTACATTTGGGAACCCATAGCTGCAATTTGGAAGAATCTCCAATCTCATCTTGAATAGATTCTGCCAATGCCAAATCATAGTTTATCGTTCTTCCTGTAATATCACAAATAACTATTTTCATATTCACTTCTTTTATCCAAACCAAACTCGAGTTCCAAGTTTATAAGTAAGATCCCGAGTCCTTTTGCCAATAACTTTTGCTGGTATTCCCGCAACCACAGTATAATCAGGAACATCTTTTGTTACAACTGATCCACATGCGACAACAGCTCCCTTTCCTATTGTCACACCAGGTAATATCGTCGCGCGAGAAGCTATCCAAACATAATCATTTACCACAACAGGCGAAGCAACTGCTTCATAAGAAGAACTATTGTAATCATGTTGTTCCGTCCAAATGTTTACTTCTTGAGCAATATCCACATTATTTCCTATTGACAACGTCCCCCTACCATCAAGTACGCAGTGTTTGTTTATGTTGCAGTTTGTTCCAATCGAAATTCTTTGTGGACTTCGTAAATCAACGTTTCTCCTAATAGAACTAGAATTGTGGAATTTCCGCATTATGGCTTTACAGAACATTCTTCGCAAAGGGTGACAAGGAATCCACATAATAATATTAAGGAAGAAATGGAATGTGTCATTTAGAAAATCTTTCATTCTCTATTGTTATGAGTCAAGCTTGAGGTTCAAGCTAAAGGCTTTATTGTAATAGTTGCGAATCTATTTTAACACCTTATTAAAATCCAACCAATTTGCCGAATTCTCCTTAACAATTACGGCAGGAGAACCTGCAAGAACACAATTTTCCGTGTCACATGATTTGTTTACGGTAGCATTGGCTCCTATTGTTACATTGTTCGCGATATGAATGTTGCCAAAGACAATCGCACCAGGACCTATGTATACATTGTCACCAATTTGTGGAGCCTCATTGTTTCCCCCACTCGCCCCAATGTTGACTCCTGTATGGATACGGCAATTCTTTCCTATTCTTGCATTTTGGCTTATAACAATATTACCATAGTGTGCTATTGATAAACCTTCAGCGCAGACATTGACTGGTATAGTAAAGCCCAACCTTACAGAATGGCGATGGAATCTATAACGATAAAACATATGAAAGAACGCGCCACCTATACCCTTGTTTGAATAATATTCTACATGACGAAGAAGTCGTTCAAACTTCCATATCTCATTAGGGAACAACCACGATTTTAGCTTCTGAAGAATGCCTTTGCTTTCTGGAATTCCTAAAGCCAACCGATCCTGTTGAAGATAGTATTTTAACTCTTTTCTTGACTTAATCATTCCTTTTCGACTTGTCGTTTGAGAAACTGCACAATCTTATTTGCACGCAGTGCTATAGAGTGTTGTCCAGATTGTTCAATAGCATTATTTTTAATGGTTTCATAAAGCTTAGAGTCATTCTTTAATCTAAGAATAGCATCAGATACTTCATTAACATCAAGAGGATTAACCCTGATTGAGTTCGTTTCATTCAAAATATCATCATTGAAGGCCCCAATAGACGAAATGACAGGAATCCCCATAGCCAAAGCCTCCACTATTGCATTACTGCACCCCTCTTTTTGTGTTGGTAGGACAAAAGCATCCGCTGCAGCAAAATATGAGGGTAAAACATTGTGCGAGATAGTTCCTTTGTAAACGATACCTTTGCAAACAGGGTCATCTTCATCACCACGCAAAGGAGCACCAGCAAAAATAACTTTTACGTGCTCGTCAGCAAGCTTATCTATAGCCTTAGCTAAAATCCCACAACCCTTTCTATGAACAAAACCACCCACGAACAATAACAAAAAATCGTCATCTCCAACATTCAGTTCTTGTCTAAGCTGATAATTCCTTGACATCGGATGAAACATGGACTTGTCAGCTGCATTAGGCAATACAATAATATCTTTTTCTTTGGCTAATCCATACTCCAGGCATTTCCGCTTATTTTCAGTAGAAACACTTATAACACCTTTTACTGCATTCGTTAAATCTTTTTTTTCTTGGCTGGATAATGATTCTAAGAGTTCTTCCAATGCATTGTCCCCTTCACCGCATGCGACAAACAAAGGTTTGTGATTGGAGATTGCAAAATGTTTCAACTTATTAGCATTATGCCAAAAATGGCCATAGATAATATCTGGGTTAATCTCTTTAACACATGAGCATAAAGAACGTTTATTGTATTTCTCTGCAATCCGATAAAGCCACTTTTTGCCATTACCAAAAGACAATTGATGGGGTCTATATACTACGTACTTGTTCCCATTTGGAGTTTCATTTGTCTGCTTTTGGGGAAAAGCTGTTGTTTTCCCAAATAACACTTTTATAGGATTTTGAGGAGCCACGACACTAACTTGCACCCCTAAATCTACAAGAGCATTTACCAATTGCTCCACAAACACATATACAGGTCTTCCCTCAGACGGGAAATCACTGGCAAGAACACATAGATGCTTTCGCATTTCTACATTTGATTAACTGAATCAGTTAAAATACTTTTTCAGATTACTCGACAACAAACTACTATACAATCGGGCACCTTTATCATTGAGGTGTTGGGAATCATAAAACAGTTCCTTTTTGTTATATATTAAGGGATGACGAATATCGTTAATAACAGGAATATTGTATTTCGAGGCCAATTCCTTTTCGGGAAGATAAAGGGCAGGATTAACTGTTTTCTCTTCGTAAATTGGTGTGTTAACAAACAAAAGGGTTAATCGCTCTTTTTTACATAGTTGGACAAATTCTTCCAGACATTGTAACTTTTTTGTATCAATTATATTCTTACGTGTGTCTTCAAGTTGTTTCTTAGGTTTATATTCTCCATATAAGGGTTTATAGCCTTTTAAGCCCTCGCAAGATGACTCCAAAACGCCCTTAATTACATCTGGGAAAATGGAATTATATGTGAACAAATTGGATTTCAGTTTGATTGCTTCATTACCATTTCCAAAAGTATCAAAAAGACGGGATACAGTAGAATAAGAATAATATGGTTTTAAAACACTTAAATATTTAATGCCATCTTCCCCTGAAAGGTAATCATATTGGGGAGATAACGCGTATATCACCATTTTAGGCTTGTGCTTCTTCATAAAGATGTTTAACCTTGCATATGCGCATATTATGCCATTCCCTGCTTGCCCTGCATTATAACATGACATGCCGATAGAATCACTGATAATCGAGGGGACAAAGCTTCTAATTGCATATGAAGAACCGAGAATTAATATATCCTCAGAAGCTTCTTTTTGGCAATGGTAACTAGCATCTTTAGCTTTATTTTCAGCAACCAACATAATCCTACCGAATCCATAATCTATCAAAGCGAGGATTACTACAAATAGAAATATGTTGATAAGGAATCTTTTCATTAATCAGAATGAAACGTATATAAATTGGCCTCCATCAAGAACACCCATTAGCAAAAGGAAACACGTAATTCCTAAATAAAAGAACCATTTTGTTACTGGTCTATTTAAAACTTTCAATTTAGCAGGGCAATATTCCTCGCGTATTTCTCTTAACAGCAATATAGACAAAGCTATTACTAATACAACTGCTGACGTGTTGTCTAATGGAGAAAGAGAGAAAGACCCAAAATATAAAAAAATCTTTGAAATAAAAGAAATTGCATCCGAGAATGACGGCATTCTAAAAAAAATCCATGCAAAACTAACTATCGTAAAAGTAAAGCAAACACGTATAAAACGAACAAAAGACATATGCCGCTTCGTTTCTTTCAACTCCGACTTCAGTCTCTCCCCGAAAAAGTATTTTTCAATTATTTGGAACAATCCATGTATTCCACCCCATATAACAAAAGTCCAATTCGCGCCATGCCATAGACCGCTAACAAGAAAAGTAATCATTATGTTGAAATACTGCCTTGCCTTCGAACACCGATTACCACCTAACTCAATGTATACATGTGTGGTCAACCATCTAGTTAACGAAATGTGCCACCTCTTCCAGAATTCAGTAACAGAAGATGCGAAATATGGTCGGCGAAAATTGTTTACCAAATCAAAGCCCAAGGTTTTTGCAATGCCTATAGCCATCAAAGAATAACCAGCAAAGTCACAATATATTTGGATGGTATACAACACACTTGCAAATAAACAGTTTGCTCCAGAATAAAAGGAATAATTAGGATAAACAGTATCTACATACAAACCAATCCTATCAGCAATAACAAGTTTCAAGAACAAACCCCATAATAATAGTTTCAGCCCCTCTTTACCTTGCTGATATTTAAATATACGAGCACTTTTTATCTGAGGTAACAATTCTTTGGCTGTGCTAATAGGACCTGACAATATTTGTGGAAAAAAGGACACAAAAAGTGCATAATCTGCAAAATTCTTCTCCGCAACGACTCGCCCTCTATAAACATCCAACAAATAACCTACAGCTTGGAATGTATAAAACGAAATACCAATAGGAATCGCCCAGTTCAAACCTGAAAATTTAAAACGCACCCCTAATTCGCAAAGCAACCATGTGATATTATAGTTGAAGAAGTCGTAATACTTATATGTCAATAGTGGTATAAGAGCCAATGCGACTATAGACAGCAAACGTCTTTTGTGCAAACCACCCCAAAAAGTAATTAAAGTAACGAATAGCAGCACTAAAGAAAATGCCGGATTCCAATTCATATAGAACAAATAGCTGATAATTAGCAAAAACACATTTCGAGCTGTATGAAACTTGGAAGGTATTGTCCAATACACAATAAACACAACTGGAAATATGAGATAAAAGCTAAAATCAGTAAAAGACATACACTATGACAATTGGTTTGTTGCGGTCGTTTTCACCTTATTTTGCTCCTCTATCCTACAAGACACCACAAACATCAAATACACGAACCAAAACATGGTTGAGCCATTATGAACTCCATCCGAATGAGAAAGCGAGAACAAAAGGTAGATGATGCCAGCACAACCAAAGGCTATGCTATTAACATGCAAATACGACAATTTGACGTTCTTAAAAACCTTTTTGGCCAAACTGAAAAATAGTTGAAAATATAAAACGCAATAAATGAGGAAAGAAAGGAAACCGCCATAAACCCATGATGCAAGAAGCGTATTATGCTGAACCATACCAAAGTTCTTCATATAGGTTTCCAAACCACCCCAAAACATATATTCAGAATCTAAAAAAGCATAAAAATGATCAAACAACGACATGCGGTTTTCGATGTTCTCACTCAAAGAGAGCCTACCAACATCTTGCCCAAATTCGAGTCCACCATAAATGCCGTATGAAACGATTAAAAATATGACGAATAGCCACATAGACATTTTTGACCGCAACACTAAAAAGAACGCCAGATAGACAATGGTGAGATAAAATGATGTACGCTGCTGAATAAGTACAATCGTGAAGATGGAAAACGCTAAAAGGATAACAGGCCATACCCAATCGACATTAAACTTTCCATAAAGCCTTTTCGTAACTACTGGAAAAAAAGTAGCGCAAAAGTAACCATTAGAAACGACAAAACCAGTAATACCAGTAATAACAGCAGAATACAACAAACCTCTACCTGAGTTAATTAGTTTTTCGGCTACCTCATAATGTTCTTCAGACATTTCCGAGATCGAATTACCTATGGCCCATGCAATTGGACTTCCATAATACTGAAAAACAGTTACAATAGCATTAAACAGAAACAACACTGTTATTACAAAAGACATCGAACGTACGTCGCTTTCATTCTTGATTAATAAAGGCAAGGCCATTATCATTGAAAGGCAGGGCAGATGATAAGTAAAAAATGATTGTAAAAACGTAAAAGAATACAACTCACCATTAAAGAAACTGGCAAACAAATAGAAGCCCAAATAAACCAAGTATAATTTACCCGACAATCCAAAGTTTACTTTCGACCAATTCTTTATAGAATAAGCCACAAGTATAAGCATACATATATGCCGAAAGCTTAGAACCCCTATACGAAGAGTGCCTCCAAACAAAAGAGAAAAAACAATCAAGAAAAACAGCAAGAAGCGTCCCTTCTGTGACATAATTAAACTTCTTATAATGATAACGGAAAAATTGGTGACGTACTTTTGTCTATGTCTGTCTTCACAATTTTTGCGGGATTACCTGCAGCCACAGAATTGGCAGGGACATCATGAGTAACCACGGAATTAGCTCCAATTATCGCATTGTCTCCAATAGTCACTCCCTTACAAATTCTCGAATAAGGGCCTATCCAAACATTTTCGCCAATAATGATAGGAGCACTGACAGAGCAATGATGAGACCTCTCTTCAGAACCATGTGGGGTATGGCGCATATATCTTCTGTCAATGGGATTCAAAGGATGACAATTATTGTCAATAATAGTCACATCAGTAGCAATAGCTGTATCTTTACCTATTTCTACTTTATTAACGGCTTCAACAACTGTCCTTTCGCCAAATTTGGCCCACTCATGGATAATCACTTTTCCATGATTAATTGAATAAATAATCCCAAAAGGTTCACAATGATCATGCAATATCACATCTTCTTTTGTAGAACCATGCCATAGTGTAACTCTTGATGTGGGTGCTAGATTATGATTACTGCCAATTAGGGTGCATTTAGCCTTAAACTCGTTGCGAACTACACGCATCTTAAGACTATTCATGACATTCCTAAAGAAAGATAATAATTTGAGAATCATTTTTTCTATGTATGACGATTAATCTTTACTAAATATTTTTTTATCAATACACGCTCATGGATATTCAAGCCAACATAGTACATATTAATTAAAGTAATTAAAAATATTATTATTGACACAATTGCCTTTTCCCATAATGTATGGGAGATTAAGGACAAAGGAACACAAATAATTAGTGTTAAGATGGTTGAAAGACATATGGGTATTAATGATTTCTTCATGAAATTGGAAGCAGAAAAACCTTTCACATTTTTCTGGGTAAAGAACAAACGGACAAATATGACAAAAAAATTGATTGTTGCCTTAACATACATGGCAGAAGTTGGATTCATGCCCAATCTAAAAAGAACATACACAAAAACAACATCAGAAAAAAACACAGCAGAAACTGCCATCTGATAATCCTTAATTTCACCAGTCGCATAGACAGCAATCCAAAGAGGGGCGGATATTGCATTAAACATGGATGCAATCAAGAAAAGGTTACAAAATTCGCCAGAAAACTTAGGCACTTCCACAAGCCATGCACCTAATACTATATCAATATTCAAAATGATAGGGAGTGTCACTACAAACAAAAGGAAAAAAGATATTTTTGATGTATAACAGATTAAATTATTCAAATAATCATAGTCTTTGGCTGCATAAGACTTAGTAATCTGCGGTTGAAAAGCAGACTGGAAATTTCCGGTCAGTCCTGTTATAGCCCCATTGACCTGTTGGCCAACACCCATAGCAGCATTAGCAGCTACAGAATGGTAGATATTTACAAGAATGGCGGTTCCTTGATTGGCTGCTACGACGGCCATCTGCCCAATTAGCGTCCAGGCAGAAAATCCAAAAATCCGTTTAAACATAGCCTTGTCAAAAAAGAATTGATAACGTGTCTCATCATATTTCGCACGACATAATCCCCAATATGCTAATAACACTATAAAGCTCACTAAACACATAAGTGCTGCATACAATATCAAAACATCATACATCACAACCAACAACAGGAATGCAAACAAAAGTTTCAGTAGAGCTTCTCCAATGCTGACCACAGCATAAAATGTCATTCTTTCTCGGGATATAATATCTGCGTTGTATGGAACAGACAACAAGCTAAACACTAATGATAATACCGTAAACTGGTAAACCCAGTTTGCTGCAGATTCACGACCTTCAGGTATTGCTATTTGTGTGTTTAAGAACCACAGTCCTACGGTCTCAGCAAGAACAACAAGAAACAAAGAAATGAGCAGGTGGGTAGTAATACTCATACTGAACACAGCTTTCAATTTTTCCAAATTACCCGTTCCCATCTCATAAGAAAGGAAACGCTGCGTGGAAGATGTTAGAGTGCTCTTAAGAAATGTCAGAAGTGCTACTACTCCTCCTATCACATTATATAAACCATAGTCATTTATACCCAGGGCTTGCAGAACAATACGCGATGAATACAATGAAATAATCATTGTAACTATCATGCGAGCATACAGAACTATCGTGTTCTTTACAATGCGTTTCGTGTTATGTGTCGAATCTACCATGAATGGACAGCACTGAATTAACTTACGCTGCTCTACAATCCCCCAAAAAGTGATGGACTAATTGGTTCTAAAAGATTTCATATGGGCGGAAAAGTTTATTTCTCGTCGTGAAATTCTCGTTCCACGTCGTAGAATAAACTTATGCCACGGCTTTTTCAAATTTAGGGCAAAGCATACACATGTTTTGTGCGGTGCTCTATCTGCTTGATGTCTTAGATCCTTAAAATAGGTACCCACACGAAAACACGTAGAAACGAATAATTCATATTACATTTCCCGCAAAGAAACTTACTGATAGTCGTTTCACACATATAGCTATCAAAGCTTTTGCCTCAGATACGAGTAGGGTATGCGGGTGGTGGCGTAGTCGCCGAGGCCGGTGAGGCTGACGAGGATGCGGCTGCGGCCATCGTCGTCGATGACCTTGCCGCGAACACCCTTGAAGGGGCCACGGGTGACGATGACCTCGGCACCAGAGGCGAGACGCACGGAGCTGCGCTGCAGGGAGAGGAGGTCCTCGCTGTGCTTGCAGGTGGCGAGAATGAAGTTGAGCATCTCGGCCTCGCTGACACGCAGGGGGGGGTTCTTGTTGAACTCGTTCCTCTCGAAGTGGTTGTAATAGTAGCCAAGGAAGGTGGACAGCTGGGGGCAGGGACTCTTCATGTCCTTGCGGTTGTCGCGGATGACGAGGTCGGCAAAGTCGGGGGTGAGATAGGCGAAGAGTATGCTGGGAATGAGGTTTTCAAGGACGCGCTTGCGGTGTCCGTCCACCTCTTTCACCACATACCGCTTGGCCACGTAAGCATAGTGTCCGGCTTCGATGAGTGCGTCGGCAGCGCGGTCTTCGCGCTGGTAGGTGGCCCTGAGCACGAACCACTCCTTGCCAGCCTCTGGAGCGTACTCTACCGACACCCCTTTGCTTGAATTTTCAGCTTTGGGGATGGCAACGGAGGCAAATCCGGAGTCGGTCATTTTCCTGGTTTTCACCAAATTAACGATTCGCGAATCCATCGTCTCGGCGCATCAGGGCATGCCCTTCAACGCCATTTTTTATGGCGTACACAAAAAGTCGGCGACAAAATTACAAAAAATAATTGAATTAAGGACGTATCTGAGCGTTTTTTTTCCTTTTTAGAGCACTTCTTTGCGCTATTTAGAATTCGGCATGCGAAGCGCCGAAAAAAACACAGACGAACATTCGGCTAAAAACGTGGAGCAGTCCAAATAAAAGAAATGATTATCCGCATTCTGCCGCAAGTGACACAATAGCCGAGGGTGCGCAGTATCCCAAGAATGGCAGGATTTACATCGCCACTGATGATTGCGATTGAGCGAGGGCACGACTTTTGAAAATTTCATTTTCTCTTTGGAGGAAAGACAAGAATTATTTACGGAATCAGCAAACAATTCATTAAAAAAAGTAATGACATGCCGTTGGGCATTGTTGATGACGAACGAAATGGGGTGGATTCAGGAGAGGTGGCGCACGACAAACAGGGAGCGGGAGGCACCGCAGAGGGAAAAAGCGCATGCTTTTTAGGTTGGCAGCGGGCGGGGACATGATTGGCAGCGGCCGCTGCCAACCGAAATTTGCAAGTGATGATGAATATAGAGAAATGGTTATCCGCAATCACCCGACGCCCCGCGCTCGACCTCTGGTCGCTTACTACCAAAGGGACGCAAGAAGGGGCAACGAGCGACCAGAGGTCGAGCCCAGACCGCTAATCGGGTACATGCTGATTATCATAAATGAGTACACTCCGAAAAACCTTCTCCACTAAAAAACAACCCAAAAACAATGCGCAGCCGTTCCCCTCCCCTCAAGGGGAGGGGTAGGGGTGGGGTCTCTAACATCCTGCGAGTGAATGATATACAGACCCCACCCCTGGCCCCTCCCCTTGAGGGGAGGGGAGCTGCTGCGCCGACTTTCGCGACAATAATGGTTTTCGGAGTAGACTCATAAATAAAAATTTGGCGTTGACATTTTGCACATCGTCAACGCCAAATTTTAGCTCGGAGCACTCTTTTTTTAGCAAGCTGATTCTTAGCCATTTGCGCTCAGCTGTCGCCAAGTGACAACGGGATGCTTGGCGGCGAGCACATCGTCGACACGACCGATGGGCGTGTTGTGGGGCGCAGTCTTCACCAGTTCGGGGTCGTTCTTGGCTTCCTGGGCTATCTGTCGCATCACGGCGATGAATCCATCGAGGGTCTCAAGCGACTCATTCTCTGTGGGTTCAATCATCAGGCTCTCGTGGAAGAGCAGGGGGAAGTAGATGGTAGGCGCATGATAGCCGTAGTCGAGCAGACGCTTGGCCACGTCCATGGTGGTGACACCCGTGCTCTTGTCTTTCAGTCCATCGAAGACGAACTCATGGCAGCACAGCCCGTCGATGGGCAGCTCGTAGACATCCTTCAGCGATTCCTTGATATAGTTGGCGTTGAGGGTGGCCAATGGCCCGACCATCTTCAGCTGCTCGCGCCCGAGGCTGAGGATATAGGCCAGTGCGCGCATCATCACCGCGAAATTGCCGTGGTAGGGGCTTACAATTGGGAAGAACTGCTGCAGCCCCTCGCGCACGCCGACTGGTCCGCTGCCGGGGCCTCCGCCACCATGTGGCGTGGAAAAGGTCTTGTGCAGGTTGATGTGCATCACGTCGAAGCCCATGTCGCCGGGGCGAGCAGCGCCGAGCATGGGGTTCAGGTTGGCTCCGTCGTAGTACATCAGTCCACCGCAGTCGTGGATGATGTGTGCAATCTCAGGAATCTGCACCTCAAAGAGTCCCAGCGTGTTGGGGTTGGTCATCATCATTGCGGCTACTTCAGGACCGTGTTGGTTGAGTAGGTCTTGCAGGTGTTGCAGGTCTACGAGACCATTGCTGAGCGACTTCACTTCGATGATCTCCAGTCCGCAGACAGCGGCCGAGGCGGGGTTGGTGCCATGTGCCGAGTCGGGCACGATGACCTTTGTGCGCTGCATGTCGCCATGCGACTGGTGGTAGGCGGCGATGGTCATCAGTCCCGTCAGCTCGCCATGGGCGCCTGCAAACGGTTTGAAGGTGAAGTGTGCCAATCCGGTGAGCTGGCAGAGCGAGCGCTCGAGCAGGGCGACGACGGCCTCGGCACCCTTGACGGTGTCGGCAGGCTGCGCCGGGTGCAAGTCCTGAAACTGCGGCAGGGCTGCCATCTCCTCATTGATTTTGGGATTGTACTTCATGGTGCATGACCCCAGGGGATAGAAGCCCGTGTCGACACCAAAGTTATTGTTCGACAGGTTGGTGTAGTGGCGCACCACGGTCAGTTCGTCGCACTCAGGCAGATGGGCATCCTCGCTGCGGCGCAGCTCGGTGGGCACTGCATATTCTCCAAAGTGGTTCTTAGGCAGAGAATAGCCCTTGCGCCCCTCTTTCGAGAGTTCGAAAATCAGGTTTCCGTATAAATGGTTGTTCATGGGGTGGATGGGCTTAAAGGGAATTGGTGGGAGTTGATGGGATGAGCGAGACCAGACGGTCTATCTCCTCCTTGGTGCGTTTCTCGGTGACGGCGAAGATGAAGCCGTTGCCCTGGCGCACGCCGCCGAGCAGTCCGGCATCGAGGAATCGCTGGTAGAGCGCGTCGGCATCGCCATTGTATTCCACATAGAACTCGTTGAAGAAGGGTTTGTCGTAGACGAGACGGAATCGGCCCGTCTTGAGCAGCTCGTCGCAGAGGTAGTGCGCCCCGGCGTAGCTCAGCTCGGCAGCCTCCTTCAGTCCCTGGCGTCCCATGAGCGACATATAGACGGTGACCCACAGTGCCATAAGGCTCTGGTTGGAGCAGATGTTCGAGGTGGCCTTCTGACGGCGGATGTGCTGTTCGCGTGCCTGCAGGGTGAGCACGAAAGCGCGCTGGCCTCGGTTGTCGAGCGTCTTGCCGACGATGCGTCCCGGCATCTTGCGAATGAGTTTCTCGGTGCAACACATATAGCCCACGTAGGGCCCTCCCCACTGCATGGGTATGCCCAGGCTCTGCCCGTCGCCCACGGCGATGTCGGCCCCCCACTCTGCGGGTGTCTTCAGCACGGCCAGGTCGGCGGCGACGGCACTCACGACGAAGAGGCCTTTCGCAGCATGGATGGCATCGGCAAAGCCTGTGTAGTCCTCAACGATGCCCAACTTGTTGGGCTGCTGCACCATCACACCAGCCACGCCGGTGAGAGATGAGGGCTGAGAGGTGAGGGTCGTGAGGTCGGTGACGCCGTCTTTGGCGGGAATCATCTCCAGCTCGATGCCATGGAAATGGGCGTACGTCTTCATCACCTCGACAACCTTCGGGTCGACGGTCTCGGAGACGAGGAATCGGTTCTGCTTCTTGCCGGCCGCCGAAGCCATCATCATGGCTTCGGCGGCGGCGGTGGAACCATCGTACATCGAGGCGTTGCTGATGTCCATGCCAGTGAGTTCGGCCATCATCGACTGATACTCAAAGATATAGTGCAGGGTGCCCTGCGATATCTCGGCCTGGTAGGGGGTATAGCTGGTGAGGAACTCGGAGCGCGAGAGCAGCTGTGGGATGACGGCGGGTGTGTAGTGGTCGTAGACGCCAGCACCGGCAAAGCAGGTGAGCTGCTGGTTCTGTGCTCCCAACTGCTGAAACAGCTGGCGCACCTCCATCTCGCTCATCGACAGGGGCAGCTGATAGTCGCCCCGGAAGCGCACCTGCTCGGGCAGCTGGGCATAGAGCGCGTCGATGGAATCGACACCAACGAGGGAGAGCATCGCCTGCAAGTCCTCTTCGGTATGTGGGAAATACTTGTACATATTCCTTTATTTTTCGCAGAATGCGGTGTATGCGTTGGCATCCATCAGGTTGTCGAGCTCGGTCTTGTCGGCCAGCTCCACCTTGATGATCCAGTTCTCGTAGGCATCCTGGTTGAGCAGTTCGGGCTGGTCGTCGAGGTCGCTGTTCACTTCGACGATGGTTCCGCTGACGGGGGCGATGATGTCGCTGGCGGCCTTCACACTCTCCACGGCGCCAAACTCCTCGCCGGCGGTGATCTCATCGTCCACTTCGGGCAGGTCAACGTAAACCACGTTGCCCAGTGCGTGCTGAGCGTAATCGGTGATACCAATATAAGCCTGGTCACCATCCACTTTCACATACTCGTGCGACTCGCTGTAATAGAGTCCTTCAATTACTTTTGCCATAATTCTTTTTTGCAGTTAAAGAAGATAAAGGGTTTTTATTTTTTATAATGTTTGTCGTAGAAACGTTTCTTCACCACGGTGCCAGGGAACACCTTCTTGCGTATCTGCACCTGCAGCGGGGTGCCCAGCTTGGCATAGCCGCTATTGACGAGGGCCATGCAGACGCTCTTGTCGCTGCTGATGGTGTGGTAGCCCGTGGTCACCTCGCCGATGGCCTCGCCTTCGGGGCTGAGCACGGTGTAGCCGTGGCGCGGTATGGCCTTGTCGGCCAACTCTATGCCCACCAGTTTGCGGGCCACTCCCTCCGTCTTCTGTTTCAGCAGGGCTTCCTTGCCCACGAACTCCTCCTTGTCGAGCTTGACGAAGATGCCAAGCCCCGCCATGATGGGCGAGATGTCCTGCGACAGCTCGTCGCCATAGAGGGGCAGTCCCACCTCGAAGCGCAGCGTGTCGCGACAGCCCAGTCCGCAGGGCTTGCAGCGCCCGCTCTGCATCAGCTTATCCCAGCACTCATTAATATATTCGGGCGAGGCATAGATTTCGAAGCCGTCTTCGCCAGTGTAGCCTGTACGCGAGATGATGATGTCGCCAATGGTCTTCACAGTGTAGAACTCCAGCTCGTTGCACGCCAGCCCCAGCACCTCCTCGACCACCTGCTCGGCCTGAGGTCCCTGCACGGCTATCTGTCCGTAGCCATCGCTCTGGTTCTGCAGGTCGATGTCGAAGCCCTGTGCCTGCCGCTGCATCCACTCCCAGTCCTTGTCGATGTTGGCGGCGTTGATGACGAGGAAGAAGTCCTGCTCGCCCATCTTGTAGACCAGCAGGTCGTCGACGGTGCCTCCATCGTCGTAGCACATCATGCCATAGAAGATTTTGCCGATGGGAGCGCCGCTGACATCGTTGGTGAAGATATGCTGCACATAGCGCTCAGCATCGTTGCCCCTGACGGTGACCTCGCCCATGTGGCTCACGTCGAAGACGCCACAGGCGGTGCGCACGGCCTGGTGCTCATCGGTGATGTTGGTGTACTGTATGGGCATGTCGAAGCCCGCAAAGGGTGACATCAAGGCACCCAGTGCCACGTGTTTGTCGTATAAACAGGTCTTTTTCATTTATATTTAGCGATTTAACGATATAACGGAATGACGATTCATTGTTTCACATTCTCTCGATGAACGCGGTGCTGAGATACTCTTGCTCCATCGCCTCGATGACAGCCACGTCGGCTATGGTCAGAGGATGCTCGGTGGTGCACAGCGTGGTGCGGATGAAGTTCTTCAGATAGTCGATATCCACCGTGGTATGATTCTTCAGCAGGGTGATGCGCTGTCGCACGCTCTCGATACCCTTCTGCTGCAACTTCTCCACGGAAGGCGTGATGGCCCCCAGCATGTGCTCCATGTTGGTGTCGTAGAGCAGGGTGCCATGCACGATGTTGCGCTCGGGCAGACGGTAGCAGGCCGTTCCGCTCACCTTCAGCCCATCGATGAGCACATCGTTGTGGACAGTAGACACGGCCTCGATGCCCAGCTTGCGAAGAACCAGGATGACCATGTTGAGGAAATGGTGGAACGCCAGCTGGCTGTTCTCCTCGCAGGTGACGAACGACAGCATCAGGTTGCCCCAGTCGGCATAGACGCACCCTCCCCCACTCTTCCGGCGGTACATGGCGATGCCGTTGCGACGGCAATAGTCCACGTTCACCTCGCGCTCCAACTGCTGGTTGCGACCGAAGATGACGCTGGGTGCCACCTGCCAAAGAAAGAAGCTGTCGGGGTCGTGGATATGGCGCGCCACGTACTCTTCCATAGCAAGATAGAACGACAAACGTCGTTCGTCATGGGGGGTGGGCAGGGAAATGTACTTCATAGCCATTCGATTCAGTTTGCAAATTTACTCATAAAATATGTAACCGCCAAAACATTTCCTAAAAATATTTCGACCTATAGGGTTGGAAACGAGAACCAATCCACGTATGGAGCTTTTTTCCCCACTGTAGGGCGTTAGCTTGTCTAACGCCGCACACCTCACACCACGCACTCGGAAAGGAATAACACAAGGAAATTCCCTACAACGAGGGCGAAGCTTTCTAAAGCATATCCCATTGAAAACCATCCCAGCATGATAATGGCTAATTATAATAAACTTAGGTTAGGAATCGGTCCGTGGCGTTTTTTCGTCTGCACATGGAAAAGGAAAAACTGGCGTGGGCGGATTTCTCGGCGCATTCCCCCATTGGCGAAAAGCGTAGGCTTGCAGAAAAAAACAGAATTTGTTGCGATTATTCTCTTTTTTTTTCGTACCTTTGCAGCAACAAAAACCTTCACTCCCCATGGACGACGAAATAAAGGACGAGAACTTAGAGGAAAAAGAATCGTGGGCCGAGGAAAGCGAGAGCGATTCACCCGAACAGCCCGAAGGGCACTCCGACTATCACCCTGTTAGCCGTTTCGATGCAGCTGCCGTGCACCATCTGAGCGGTATGTACCAGAACTGGTTTCTTGACTATGCCTCGTATGTGATACTGGAACGCGCCGTGCCTCACATCGAAGACGGCCTGAAGCCCGTGCAGCGCCGCATCCTCCACTCGATGAAGCGCATGGACGACGGCCGCTACAACAAGGTGGCCAATATTGTGGGCTACACCATGCAGTTCCACCCCCATGGCGACGCCTCCATCGGCGACGCCTTGGTGCAGCTGGGGCAGAAAGACCTACTCATCGACACGCAGGGCAACTGGGGCAACATCCTCACCGGCGACCGCGCCGCCGCACCCCGATATATCGAGGCCCGTCTGTCGAAGTTCGCCCTCGACACTGTGTTCAACCCCAAGACCACCGAATGGCAATTGTCATACGATGGCCGCAACAAGGAGCCTATCACGCTGCCCGTGAAGTTCCCCCTGCTGCTGAGCCAAGGTGCCGAGGGCATCGCCGTGGGCCTCAGCTCAAAGATTCTTCCACACAACTTTTGCGAACTCTGCGATGCCGCCATCAGCTATCTGCACGGCCAGGAGTTCCACCTCTATCCCGACTTCCAGACGGGCGGCTCCATCGACGTGTCGAAGTATAACGATGGCCAGCGGGGCGGCTCGCTGAAAGTGCGTGCCAAGATTGAGAAGCTCGACCAGAAGACGCTCGTCATCCGCGAGCTGCCGTTCACCAAGACCGTCAGCACCCTCTGCGAGAGCATCACCAAGGCCATCGAGAAGGGGAAGATCAAAGCCCGCCACGTTGATGACCTCACCTCGGCGCAGGTGGAGATACTGGTGCACCTGTCACCCGGCGTGAGCAGCGACAAGACCATCGACGCCCTCTACGCCTTCACAGACTGCGAAATCAGCATCTCGCCCAACTGCTGCGTCATCAAGGACCAGAAGCCGCAGTTCCTCACCGTGAGCGACGTGCTCATCCACAGCACCGAGCGCACCAAGGACCTCATACGCCAGGAACTGGAGATACGCCGCAACGAGCTGCTGGAGCAGCTGCACTTCCAAAGCCTGGAGAAGATTTTCATCGAGGAGCGCATCTACAAAGACCGCAAGTTTGAGGAAGCCCCCAACGTGGACAAGGTCTGCGAGCACATCGACGACCGTCTGACGCCCTACTACCCCACCCTGGTGCGCGAGGTGACTAAGGACGACATCCTGCGCCTGCTGGAAATCAAGATGCAGCGCATACTGAAGTTCAACAAGGAGAAGGCCGACGAGCTGATGGCCCGCATCAAGGCCGAGATTGAAGACATCGACCGCGACCTGGCCAACCTCACCGAGGTCACCGCCGGCTGGTTCCAGTTCCTCAAAGACAAGTACGGCAGCCAGCACCCGCGACTGACCGAAATAAAGAACTTCGATACCATCGAGGCCAGCAAGGTGGCCGAGGCCAACCAGAAACTCTATGTGAACCGCCAGGAGGGCTTCATCGGCACTGGACTGAAGAAAGACGAGTTTGTGTGCAACTGCAGCGACATCGACGACATCATCATCTTCTACCGCGACGGTAAGTACAAGGTGGTGCGCGTGGCCGAGAAGCTCTTCGTGGGCAAGAACATCCTGCATGTGGCGGTGTTCAAGAAGAACGACTCGCGTACTATATATAATGTGGTGTATCGCGACGGCAAGAACGGCCCCTGCTACATGAAGCGTTTCAACATCACCGGCATCACCCGCGACCGCGAGAACGACCTGACGCAGGGCGCCCCCGGCAGCCGCGTGCTCTACTTCACCGCCAACCCCAACGGCGAGGCCGAGGTGATCAAGGTGACGCTCGACGCCAGCGTGCAATCACAGAACAAGCGGGCCAACATCTTCCTGGAGCGCTCCTTTGCCGACATCTCCATCAAAGGGCGCGCCTCGAAGGGCAACCTGCTCACCAAGAAGTCTGTACACCGCATCACACTGAAAGCGCAGGGACACTCCACGCTGGGCGGGCGCATGGTGTGGTTCGACCCCGACGTGAACCGCCTGAACTACGACGAGCACGGACGACTGCTGGGCGAGTTCTTCGACGACGACCAGATTCTCGTCGTGCTGCCCAACGGCGACTTCTACCTCACCAATTTCGACTTGAACAACCACTACGAGGACAGCTTCCTGCGCATCGAGAAGTACCAGCCCGACAAGGTGTGGACGGCGGTGCTCTTCGATGCCGACAACCAAGGCTACCCCTACCTGAAGCGTTTCCTCATGGAAGGCTCCAAGCGCAAGCAGAACTTTGTGGGCGACAACCCGCAGTCGCGCTTAGTGCTGGTCAGCGACCAGGTCTACCCGCTCATCCGCGTCAACTACGGCGGCAAGGACGCAAGCCGGCCCACCGACGACATCGATGCCGAGCAGTTCATCACCGTAAAAAGCTTCAAGGCCAAGGGCAAGCGTCTCAGCACCTACGAAATAGAGAGCATCACCGAGCTGGAGCCAGTGAGGATGCCCGAAGTAGCAGAAGAGGAGGAAGCACCATCGTCCCCATCCCCAGAGGATGCCGAGCAGCCAAGGAAATCGGACCAATCCAACCAGTCTGAAAAATCAGAAAAATCAGAAAACTCCGACAAATCTGAAAACTCTGAAAACTCCGAAAACTCTGAAAACTCCGAAAACTCCGACAAACCAGATAAGCCCGACCACCCCCTCATCATCGACGAGAAGACGGGGCAGCTCAGCTTCGACTTCTAACAACACGGCTTCATCGTATGAAGAAAACCATTCTCCTCACCATCAGCCTCCTCCCATGCCTTGCCATGGCCCAGTCGAGCTATCAGATTGGCGCAGGCCCCACACACATCCTCGACACCTATCTGTCGCAAGAGAAGTTCAGCGGCACCGGCACCACCTTCCTCACCATCAGCGAGCGTCGCAAGACCATCGAGGTGCAGGAGCTCGACGGCAACGGCGGCCACATGCTCATTCCCTGCAAATGGTCGACGATGGTGCAGAACCAGCTGAGCCTGAGCGTCGACGAGGACCGCGCCGGCCATGAGTCGACGATGGAAGGCACCTACAACTTCATGCTGGGGCGCTATCGCCGTTGGCAGCTGGATGCCGACGAGCGGCTGCAGCTGCAGGTCGGTGCGCTGGCCAACGTCGGCGTGGGGTTCATCTACAACACGCGCAACAGCAACAACCCTGCCCAGGCCCGTGTGGGGCTGCAGCTCATGCCGTCGGCCATCGCCACCTGGCGCTTCCGCCTCTTCGGTGAGCACGCCACGGCCCGGCTGGGCAAGGCCGCCCTGCGCTACGAACTCGACCTGCCCTTGGTGGGCCTCGCCTTCAGCCCCAACTACGGGCAGAGCTACTACGAAATCTTCACACAAGACAACTACGACCACAACGTGGTGCCCACCACTTTCGTCTCGGCCCCCACCTTCCGCCAGCAACTCACGCTGACACAAGGCATCAGCCGCCGCCTAAAGCTCTCGGTGGGCTATCTGGGCGACTATCAGCAGCTGCGGGTGAACAAGCTGAAGCAGCACGTGGTCATCCATCGCCTCATGCTTGGCCTCTCGAAGGCATTCTGAGGGGCAGCAGCTATTTCGACAGTGTATAAATTGAGAAAAAAGATACTCAAAAATTATGAAGATTCAGAAAATGTGCGTATCTTTGCATCACCAAAATTAAGTATTAACAAACCATTTAAAAACAAAACAGAGAATTATGGCATACGTTATTGGCGACGACTGTATCTCTTGCGGTACATGTCAGGGTGAGTGCCCCGTTGAGGCTATTTCCGAGGGCGCAGATAAGTACGTAATCGACGCTGATGCTTGCACCGAGTGCGGCACTTGCGCCAGTGTTTGTCCGTCAGAGGCCATCAGCCTGGGCTAAAGCACACCACAGCTTCATAAACCAAAACCGAGGGGCATCCATGGCGATGCCCCTTTTTTGTGGCTTGACAGCAACACTGAAGCATCAAAAAGGGGGGCACCCTTGCGGATGTCCCCCAGCTTTTCTTTCTGAGATTTCTTAGTCCTCCTTCTTCATGGCTACGCGGCGCTCCTTGATGCGAGCAGCCTTGCCAGTGAGCTTGCGCAGGTAGTAGAGCTTGGCGCGGCGCACCTTGCCATACTTGTTCACCTCGATGCTGTCGATATTGGGCGACTCCAGTGGGAAGATACGCTCCACACCCACGGTTCCCGACATCTTGCGAACGGTGAAACGCTTCTTCTCGCCATGGCCGCAGATCTTGATGACCACGCCACGATAGAGCTGAACGCGCTCCTTAGAACCCTCAATGATTTTGTAACCAACGGTGATGGTGTCGCCAGGTTGGAAATCCTCAAACTTCTTGCCGGCTTCCTTTGCCTTGGCACGATTGCTGGTTGCAAATGCTTCCTCAGCAACTTTAATCAGATCCATTTTTTGTAACGGTTTTAATAATGATGTTGTCTTGTCATGCGCAACATAGCGGGCAACTCTCCTATCTTCCCACCATCGGTTACGCCGAAAGCGGGTGCAAAGGTACTACTTTTTTCCCGTCTGGCCAAAGATTTTAGCCATTTTTTTCTTCGAACCCGGTTCTTGGCTGCCATTTCACGCCATCGCCACCCCATTCTTACTGGTTACCGCTCAAGATGATGTTCAGCACGGCAGCAGCATCGGCGATGCTGACGTCACCGTCGCCATTGGCATCGGCAGCCATAACATCGAAGTTGGCGGGAGCATTGCCGAGGATGTAGTCCACAATGGCCAAGACATCGTTGATGTCGATGAATCCATCGCCGTTGGCGTTGTACTGCTCAATGATTTGGAAGTCACTCCATACGGCGGAGTTGGCATAGCTTGCCTTGGTGCCGACTGGTACGTAGAGCGTGGCACCATCTGCTATCTCATCGAAAACATGAGGATAACAAGCCAACGACAATGGAGTCTGCCAGTAGACATAGACCTTAGAAACGCCCGATGATGCAAAAGCGAAATCATCAATCGTCTCCACAGTCGAAGGAATGCTGATGCTCTGTAATGCTCCACAATCACCAAAAGCGGCATATCCAATGGTCTCCAAGCCTTCGTTGAGTTTGACTTGCTGCAAGTTCACACATTGTTGGAAAGCTGATGACGACACCACCTTCAGCGTGGAGGGGAGCTCAACGCTTGTCAGACCTGCACATTGTTCGAATGCGCTTTCTCCTATGGTCTCCAAGCCCTCAGGCAAGAAGTCCAACGTCACCATGTTGTCGCAGCTGAAGAAGGCGTTCTCGCCGATTGTGGTGATGGTGTTAGGAAGGTTGACGGTTTGCAACGTGGGGTGTGCTCTAAAAGCATTTTCAGCAATCTTTATCACTGGGAACGTCAAGTTATTATAGACTTTACTCGATTCGATGTCGACAGATGTGGCCTGTTGATCATACATTCCGATAACCTCGGCCCAGTATTCCGCCGTAGCATCTTCATGGAGGCGGTAGCGGACCAGATGGGGACCACCAGCAATCTCCTGTGTAGCCACATCAATGTTAAAATCGCCCCAGTAGGGATCACTACTATAGGCTTCCTTCTTACCAAAAGGAACTTTCAGCGTGATGCCGCTATGAGTGGGGAATGGATCGACGCCATCAGGCATCGTGAGAGGTGTCTGCCAGCTCACGGTGACAGAATTCAGGCTACTTGTGACGCCTTCTGGCACTCCAAAAGCTTTGTCGCCAATGCTCTCCACCGACTGAAGAATACTGAGAGTCTCTATCTTCGGGCAATTATAGAATGCCTTGGTTCCAATGGTCTTCAAATCTTCACCATAAAACGACACTGAGCTCAATTCGCTACACGAGGCAAAGGCCATATCGCCAATGGATTCTATTCCTTCGTAGATGAAGGCCTTCTGGATGGTAGGAATCTGAGAAGCGAAACCTTGTACAATGTTTGGATGGGTTGGATCACAACGAACAACAAGCTCGAACAGACCACTGTCATTGAAAGTCCCCGCGCCTATCGACCTCAAATTGGAGGAGACAGTCAGTGTCCGTAGGCCTGTGCATCCACTGAAAGCTGCCTGGCCAATGGTCGTCACGCTCGCAGGAAGGGTGACATTGGCTATATTAGTACAATCCTTGAATGCATCGGCGGCAATGGTGGTCACTGGGAACGGCATGTTCATAATGATCTTAGGAGAAGGGATGTCGATTACAGTAATGTTCTCGTGATCGTAAAGGCCTATGACCTCGGCCCAATTCTCTTCTTCCGTAGCACCTACATGCAGACGATACTGGACGGTCTGGTTGTCGGTGACTTCATACGTATCAGGCATGACGATGTTTCCAAATAAGCCCCAGTAATCGTGCGCCTGATAGTCAGGTATCAGTCCGAAGGGCACATGGAGGGTGATGCCTCTCTTGTTAGTTGGGAAGGGATCACTTTGTGTGCTGACATCATCAAGAGGAGTAAACCACTTCACCGTCACCTCGGTCAAGTTGGAGCAGTTAAAGGCCTGAGCACCCAGCGAAGTGACACTCACAGGAATATCTACTTGAGTGAGGCTGGTACAGTTCTCAAAACTGGAAGGGCCTATCGTAGTAAGACCATTGGGTAAGGATACTGTCGAAAGGCTGGTGCAGCCTTTAAAGGCATTTTCGCCAATGGCTGTGACGCCATTGGTCGTCAGCGACACCATTTTTTGGCAGTTCTTGAATAGATTATCAGCGATGGTGGTGTTCGTTTCATGCGCATCTATGTTGACGCTTAAGTTACCGCAGTCTGAGAAGGCACTCTCGCCAATGCTCGTAGTGGTGGTGTACATCGTCAGACTTTCCAAGTTCGAGCAAGCCTGGAAAGCATAGTTACCTATTGACTCCAGACTGGTAGGCAACTCAACAGCTTCCAGCGAGGTCATCCCATGGAAGGAAAGCACGCCAATGCTGGTGATACCTTCGCTAACGACCACCTTGCTGATGCCTTGCAGATAATTGTATTTTTCATCGGGCACGCTGAAATTGTTTTCTTCGGGATAGATGGTAAGCGTGGGCAGCGCCTCATCGCCGTCAGCAGCAGAGAAGGAATTAGGTTTCACCGACGTTGTAATGAAAAGGCCAACAATCTCCAAGGCAGGGCAGAACTGGAATGCTCCTTGTCCGATGCTTGACACGTTTCCGGGAAATGAGATTTCTTTCAGACTGGTACAAGATAAGAAAGCACGCACACCTATTGAAAGTTCACTATCCTCATTGATATTAATATTCTTCAAATCAGAACACCGCCCGAAAGCTCCTTCTCCAACAGCTGTCACGCCACTATTGATATTCACAGTGGTTAGCGAGCTGACGTTAGAAAAAAGATCATTCGCTATATCCTTGTGCTCTCCCTGTGAGCTATTGACATCCACACGGAAATTAGAGGTTACGTTAAGGGCATTTGACCCAATACTACGAACGCTGGTCGTCAGTTCCAATCTGCAAAGTACATTACAACCATTGAATGCATCGCTGCCAACGGCCGTGATGCCATCGGCCAGGACAACCTTGCCCACGCATTCGCAATTCTGCATCAGGCCATCGGCTACGGTGGTAACATTGTCCGAAGGCTTAATGGTATAAGTCACATTGTCAGGATTGCAATCTGCGAAGGCAGTGGGGGCAATGTTCTGCATTGTAGCGTAGATATCAACATCTGTCAGTCCAGTGCAACCCTTGAAGGCATTGGCACCTACCGAGGTTAGATCATAAGGTAAGCCCAGATAGCTTATCGAGGTGCAGCCCTCATAAGCACTCTCGGGAATGCTCGTCAAGCCGCCGAAGCTATATGCATAGAGGCTGGTGCAACCCTTGAAGGCAGCCCGTCCGAGGCTCGTCAAGCCGGAGGGCAAATGGGCGCTATTCAAGCTGGTGCATCCTTCGAAGGCACTTGCCCTGATATTAGTGACAGAAGCAGGGATAGTGATGTCCGTCAGGTAAGAACAGCCTTTGAAGGCTGAAGGCCCAATGGAAGCTAAAATAGGCGTGCCAGAGAAGACAACCTTAGCCAGATGAGAGTTGCAGAAGGATTTCTCGCCAATAATGCCCACCGTAGCAGGGATTCTTATCGATTCCAAGTGCGTATTATTCTCAAAGGCACCATGATAAACGGTGGGTGTCGTGCCTGATGTCCAACCAGTAATACCCTCCACATCGAAATTGAAATAGTTCAAGCCTATGATAGCTCTCACCTGAGGGGGTATTTCGAAACTTGTTGCAGTAGCAGTGCTACTATAGCGAACCAGAACAGCACGAAGCGGTATAATTTTGTTACTTGCGGTTTGTTCGTAAAAACACTCATAAGAGGCATTTCCCACATCGAATAATACACTGCTTACTTGAGCCTTTGCCCCCACCGAGAGCAGCAGCATGGCTATCAGAATGGCTATAAAAAGGTTGTTCTGTTTCATAAGTCAGATATTTTTTTAGGTTCTATATCGTTAATTGATTGCAATTTGGGAGCAAAGATAGGTAAAAAAAGTGAAATGACCAAGTAAATATGAAGAAAAATTAAAGCCATCTACTTTGCTTTGCTTGCGGAACAACGATAATGTAGGGGAATGAAACGCGCGTGAAGTAGCGCCGACAACTTAAACTATGTGGACAAGGTGGGGAAAAAACGGTTGGCAGCGGCCGCTGCCATCATTGGCGGCGTTCGCTGCCATCATTGGCAGCGGCCGCTGCCAATCATGTCCCCGCCCGCTGCCAACCAAAAAGGCACGGTGTTTTTCCCCGCTTCCCCATCGCCTGTTCCCAATTTGCGATGGACGAAATTCGCTGAAGCGGCACTCGAAAAAACATGGAGAGGAGGGAGCGATTGGTGAGCGAAGCGACGGTGGGGCGTAATCGGGGTCGGGGGAGGAGTGTTCACGTACCGTTCGACCGCTCGGCCAAATTTTGAAAAACAGATAAAAACAAGAAATACAGATAAAAACCTTTTCGACCTGTTGCGGTTGAAAAGACGCTGAAAGCGTCCTTGTCACCTGAATGCGGATAATCATTTTCCACCATTACCACCATCATCATGTGGACTTTTTCAAGTGGCCTCATTTACGAAAATTTGGGGCGCGACTTTTCTGAAAAGTCGCGCCCCAAATTTTCGTGAGCGACGTGGCATTGTCGCCCGGAGGCGACAAATGGGTTTAAAGCACGTGGATTTTAGAAGTTTACGCCTACATTGAAGAAGAAGGCGCCGTTGTGTGCCGATGCATCGTCGCCATTGGCCAATGGCCAGTCGGCGATGTTGGTGATGCCAAACTGATAGCCCAGCTCAGCATAGAGCTTGTTGTACTCTGCACCGCAACCCAACTTGATGCCCATGTCGGCACGCTTGAACTTGTTATCGCCGAAGGAGTCGACCTTGCCGGCGCCGCTGGTCTTCCACTTGCCACCGAAGAGGCCATAGCGGAAGGTGGGGCCAACGAAGGGCAGAAGGGCGATGTCGTCGTTGAGTTGTACGCCATACTTAATCAGGATGGGCAGTTCCAGATAGTTCAAGCTGATGCTGTTTTTGTCCTTGCTGGCTCCGTAGCCTGTGTAGTAAAGTCCACTCTCGAGGAATACGGGTGCTGTGTCGCTGAGGCGCAGACCCACGGTACCGCCGAAGTTTAGTCCGACCTTTGTACCCAGGTCGGGTGCGTCGCCGGTAAGGTTTGCAAAGTTCATACCCAAACGAATGCCATAATAGAGGCTGCTTTCGCTAAGATTGAAACCGCCGCTGCTGTACTGGGCGAATGAAGGTGCTGAGAAGAGCACTGCCATGATGGCTACTAAAAACTTTTTCATGTTACAAATACGTTTATTAGTGAATAATTCAGTTCTTTTGCCTTCTAAAATAATATCAGGTGCGCGAGCGTGCCTGCCCACAATCCCGTTTGTTGGCTGCAAAGATACGATTTTTTTTGAAAGAAACGAAAAATGCGGGAAAGAATTTGCACCTTCGCCGCATTTTTCTGCTTTTTCAGCGCCTCAAGGCGCCTGTTCAGCTGCCTGCCATCGCTCTTCGCGATGCTGTTTACAGGTTCACCCTATTTGGCCATCACTTTCTTTCCGTTTCTGACATACAGTCCGGCTCTGGCGGGTGAGACGACGCGACGGCCCTGCAGGTCGTAGACACGTTGAGCGTTGAGCGTTGAACGCTGAACGACATCGGTGATGCCTGTGGGGTTATAGCTGTCGGCGGTGAGCGAGAGCTGGCCAATGATGCAGTCGGCCCATTCGGCGGCGGCCGTGTAGAAGGTGAACACGATGTCGGCCTGCTCAGCAATGTCGAACTCCAGCGTCTGCTGCCCAACAGGTCCGAAGCTGTTGGTGAACACGTTGCCGATGTTCACGTCGGGCGTATAGGTCTGCGTGGCCACCGTCTGGAAGTTGTCGCGCCGCTGCACCACGATTTCCACGGGCGAGAACTCCGGGTTGTTCCAGTTGCAGATTTGGTATCGCAGCGTATAGTGTCCAGGCGTCAGCGTCAGCGTGTTGTCGGTGCTCACCAGTCCATACTTGGCCCATCCCTGGTGCTTCTTTCCCCCGATGTTGCGGAAGTAGAGGCCATAGTCGAATGCGCGGGTGGCACCCGTGAAGCGCAGCACGCGGCATCCCTGGGTGAAACCGTTGGCATAGCCCACGCGTTGTTCCTTGCTGTCCTGGGTGACCCATCCGGCAGGCACGCAGCCTCCCTCGTTGAAGGCCTTGCTGAAATCGCAGGTCTGGGGAGCGTCGAGCGTCACCATCACCGAGTCGGCGCCCACTTCGCCATCGTTGTCGGTGGCCACGGCCTTCAGCTTGTGAATGCCAGGGGCCAGATGGGCGACGACGGTCTCGTAGGGGCTCTCGTCGTCGGTGGCCACCAGCGTCGCGCCATCGTAGAAGTCCACTTTCTGCACCGTGCCGTTCACGTCGAAAGCGGTGGCGCTGACGGTGATGTCGGGGAAGATGGCCTCGCCTTCGGGCGCAAAGCAGGTGAAGGTGAGCCCACTCTTGGGTGCCGTGATGCCCACCTGGGGATTGGTAGACTTGTCGAGGGTGAAGCGCTTGCAGAATCGCCATATCTCGTCGCCGGTCTTCACGCCGTTGTCGTTGCTTATCCAGTGGCCTTTGCCCGCCATCTCCATCAGCACCACCTCTACGCCCTCGTTGCCCGGTCCCCACACCCGGCGCGTGATGTGGCTGGCGCCGCGATAGTTCTGTGTCACCTTCGGCGTGGTGGGACAGCCATTGTGGCGTATCCACACATTCAGCGCCCCCTGCACACCGCCAAAGTCAACCACGTCGTCGCTGGTGCCATGGGTGTGGATGATGGGGATGGGGCGCACATTGCTGTTGGCGGTGGTGCCCCACATGGGGTAGCCGCTGATGGGAGCGAAGGCGGCTATCTTATCGGCAATCTTGTTCATGGCGTGGTAGGTGAACATGCCACCCATGGAGAAGCCGGAGAGATAGACGCGGTTGCTGTCGATTTGATACTTGTTCACCATCGCGGTGATGAGGGCGGTGATGAAATTGATGTCGCGGTCGCCCGAGATGTCCCAGCTCTTGTCGATGCCCTCGGGGAAGACGGTGAGGAACTTGGCGGTGTCGGCCACGCTCTCAATGGCCAGCATGCCCTTCTGGTAGTTGGCGTCCTGGTTCATGCCGTGGCACGAGATGAGCAACGGGCGGTTCTGCCCCAGGTTGCGCGGGGCGTAAACGATATAACTGCGCTGGGTGCCACCCACCGTGATGTTGTCGGCCACGGCGGGCACGAAGCCTACCAGCAGCGAAAAGAGGATGAAAAGCTGTTTTCTCATGTCTTTATCGATTGATATGTTTTTGTCGGTCGCGTATCACAAGTCCACGATGGTCGGGGCGAGTGCGCTGGCCCATGACGTTGAACGTTGAACGATTGAACGTTGAGCGTTGAATGTCGATGATGCCGGTCTTGTCTTTATCCAAGGGGATGAATGCCTCGGAGGAGTCAAGCTGGGCGTATACTCCGAAGGGAGCGAGCACGGACGATGCCGTGAGCAGGGCAAAGCCCCACTGGCCGTCGTGCTTGGCCAGCACATAGTCGCCGGCATAGAGGGGTGCAGCGGTGTAGGTGCCGCGCAAGGCGTTGTCGAGGGGCGATTTGGCAAAGGACACCTCGCCCGCTCCGCTGAAGGTGGCAGCACCTGAGCCTGTCAGCAGCACTGGCGTGTGGGCGGGGATGGCGTCAATGGCCTCCAGCTGCAGCTGGTCGTTGAGGGTGTAGGCCTTCACATCCTGTGGCACGGGGGCCGCGAAGGGCAGCATCAGCAGACGGCAGCCATCGATGGCAGTGGTGAAGGTGACTTGCTCGGCCTGGAACGAGCGTGCAGGGCGGAAGTCGCCGCCATCGGTGGAGAGCACCAGTTGGCGGCACTGGTCGGCCAGGATGAGGTTTGTTCCTTCTACGGAGCTGCCTTCGGGTAGCCATACCACGCGGTTGGAGCCCTGAAGCCACGCAAACGCTGACGGGAACTGGGCGCAGGCCGTCATGTCGAGGCTGGTGCAATGGCTATCGGTGGTGTAGTCCATCACATAGCTGTCGTCGGCCACATAGTCGCCCGTGAGCGTGGCGGCATAGTCGCCAGCGCCGTTGTCAAGGGTCACGTCGCCCAGCGTCAGGGTGAGCGTCGACGACCAGTTGTTGTTAGTCAGCGATACGAGCCCGCGGCAACCGTCGGGGAGCGTGACCGGTGAGAGGTCGAAGACGAGGGCGAAATTCTCGCGACGGTTCAGGTCGAGCTCGCCATAATCATGCGTCGACAGCTGCCCGGCGGCGTTCACATAGGTCAGCGTGGTCTTTGCCGAGGTGTAGTTCATCGTTGACGTCACCTTCTTCACCTGCATCACCAGCCGCGCATAGCGGTCGTTCAGCTCCACATAGCCGTAGGTGAGCGAGGTGCGGGTGCTGATGAGGGGGTTGCTGTGGTCGAAGGTCTTCGTCTTGCCGCTCATCTTGAAGGCGGTGCCGAAGCTGCTCTTCGTGGGCGTCATGTCGTCGAGGCGGTCGAAGCGCGCGGTGCTGCCCTTCATGTTCGAGGGCTGGCGGTCGCGGCTCTTGACGAAGAGCAGAGTGCTGACGCTCTGGGCGGGGACGGTCATCACGGGGCGGCAGGTCTCTGTCTCCAAAGTGTTGGTGGTGGCGGCCATGTTCTTGCTCTTCGTGGTGCTGTAGAGGGTAGTGGCTTGCGTATAGAATGGCAGGTCCATCGTGGCCTCCACGGCCTCATCGCTGGTGTTGGCCACCACGGCCACCAGCGTGTCGGCCGCTGTGCTGATATAGGCCGAGCCTTCCAGCGGCGTGGCGCCGAAGTCGACGTCGATGCGCGTCAGGCCGGTGGCATACTTGGCAAAGTGGGCCATGATGTAGCCGCGCTTCGTCACCGTACCGCTGCTGCCGGCTCCGCGCTGCCCGTCGCCCAGCATGCCGTAGTAGCGCTTGGCGGCGTAGTGAATCCAGGCGTTGAAATCGCCCAGCATGCAGGTGTTGATGGCCCGGAAGAAGTTGAAGAAATCCTTCGAGAAGTCGAAGTTGCGGGTATTTCCCTCTGCCTCGTTCCAGTTGATGAGATACTCGGTCATCCATATCTCCTTGCCCTTCTTGGCCAGGTTCTTGTAGGCCGTCTGTATGCCGCCGTACTGGTGGCCTCCGTAGATGTCGAAGCCCGGCAGCACGTCGGTCTTGTTCAAGGCGTTCACATAGCTGTCGTTCACGGCAAGGGTCTCAGGCGCCATCACCTTGCAGCTGATGGAGGCGCCGTAGAGCTTCACAAACTCGGCAATCTCATTGGCGCTCCACAGGCATCCGGCATAGGTGGCGGCCCAGTCGGGCTCGTTCTGTATGGAGATGGCGTCGAGCTCCACGCCGTTCTGGCGCAGATACTGCACGTAGTCCTCCAGATACTGGGCGTAGTCGGGCCAGTTCTCGCGCTTCAGCTTGCCCGTGGTGCCGTCCTCGTTCTTGGCGTTGATGGTGCCGTTGGTCTTCCACTCGGCGGGCTGCCCCCAGGGCGAGGCAAAGACGATGAGCCCCATCTGCTTGGCCGTCTTGGCCGTCTGCAACGACTGCCCCCAGGCGTTACGCCCGATGGGGATGTAGAGGCGCATGATGTTGCACCCCACGGTGCTCGTTGGGCCCCACACCTTCTTGATGTCGCTGGTCGACATGTGGTTATACTGGAACTGCGGCGAGCAGACGAAGCCGCCGAAGCCGGTGATGCGCTGGTGGGGCGTCGAGGCGTCGAAACGCACGGTGGGCTGTGCGGTTGCCCCTACTGACAATAGAATGAGGAAAGAAAACAATAGTCGTTTCATGATGTTATCGGATAAAGACTTTCTTGCCGTTGACGATGTAAACGCCTGGCCTGGGGCGGGCGGTCTGCACCTTGCGCCCTTGCAGGTCGTAAATGTCGTTACTCATTATTTCTATATGATTGAGCGAAGCGCAGACATCCAGCTGCTCGTCGGTGGGCAGCAGATAGGCGCCACTGAGGCGCACGGAGGCCGACCAGTCGACCTTGAGCACGTGCAGGTGCACGAAGGCATCGTTGCGTGTCTTCCCTTCGTTGGTCTTCGCCGTCTTCAGATGGCTGAGCGGCAGGACGATGGCCTCCAGCTCGTCGTCCCAATAGGGGTCGCTGCTGTCGAAGCTCACCTTGATTTCCTTCCACGGGCCATGGTCGACCAGCCTGTTGGCGAGGATGCGCAGCCCGTTGCCCCGGCCACGCAGCACCAGGCGGTCGAAGGCGCTGACGTCGGCATACTGGTTGGCCGCCACGTTGACAAAGCCAGCGATGGCCGTACCGCCCGAGGCATCGGTGTTGAAGTTCCAATCCACATTGACATGCTTGTCCAAGGGCTTGGCGTTGGCATCCGTGCCATTCCACTCGTGGAACATCGAGGCCGTGAGCTGTTGCCAGCCGTCGGGCATCTCAAAGTCGTCGATGTCGACCATGGCGAGGATGCTGTTGAGCACGTTGCCAGAGCGCACGGGGAAATAGCGCGTCAGCAGACGCTCGCGCTCGGCCATGTAGGTCTCGTCAACCGTATAGAGTTGTCCGCGCTGCTGCCAGGGATGCACGTCGCGGCGATAGTCGCCCCAGCGGGCGGCCTCGCAATAAAGGGCAGAGGAGATGGTGTTGTAAAGGCTGTCCCACACCTCCACGACGCTCTCCTGGCCCAGAAAGCCATCGTCGGCCAGCAGCTCCTTGGCCCGACGCAGATAGCGGCGGGCAAAGTCGTCGTTTTTCAGAAGATTGTGGAAGATGCCGGTGGGGAAGCTGCTGCCGTTGTTCTTCGTGAGCACGTTCTCGCGCTCGTTCTCGAAGATGATTTCGGTATCCCAGCAGAGGAAGCGGAAACCCTGGCTGTCGGCTCCACGACGGCGGATGGCATACCAGTTGTGATGGTCCCAGTCGGTGTTGCCGCCGTATTGGTTGATGAGCATGTAGTCGATGAAGGCATCGATGTCGAGCAGCGAGTCCTTCAGCTGTTGATAGGCATCGTCTGGGTCGATATCAACGGAAGAGCTGCCGCCCACGGCACGGGCGCAGTCCACCATCTGCTGATAGGCATCGAAGGTGCCCTCGGTGGCCTCCAGATGGTTGCCGCCGTCTTCCTCAATCTTGACGACGTCGATGTCGGCCTTGTCGCCACCAAGATGGTCTTTGCCATACTGGTCGTCAACACGCTCGGCGAGATTGTAGATGCCCCAGTACATGCCGTTGAGGAAGAGGTTGACATAGCGTGCGTTGACGCTGGTGCGCCCTATCCTGCGCTGCATGCGCCGTGCCCACACGTCGCGCGTGTACTGCGCTTTCTGACGGTTGCCCT
>JAEEGG010003582.1_pt1 | contig 38610 bp, 28 predicted proteins | sample 9134161 | NCBI WGS metagenome assembly JAEEGG01 (sample SAMN16246543, study PRJNA631951) | gut metagenome | biome: gut microbiome; feature: rumen; material: CR-attached | host: Bos | place: Iran: Karaj | collected 2018-10 | reverse complement strand
AAAAAAGGGATCGACGAATCGAACCCAATTTACCTGGTGGGCGCTGAGGGATTCGAACCCCCGACCCTCTGCTTGTAAGGCAGACGCTCTGAACCAGCTGAGCTAAGCGCCCGTAATATTATATAGTAATTGTAGTCCATAGCAGAGTCGAACTGCTCTTTAGAGAATGAAAATCTCTCGTCCTAACCGATAGACGAATGGACCAATAGACCGAAGTCACAGAAGTGGTACCACCAGGAATCGAACCGGGGACACAAGGATTTTCAGTCCTTTGCTCTACCAACTGAGCTATGGCACCAAGGTTGTACGGAGGATGAGACTCGAACTCACACAGCCTAACGGCCACTACCCCCTCAAAGTAGCGTGTCTACCAATTTCACCACCTCCGCAGCATACTACTTGACGTCCTCATTAAGAGTGTAAGAAGTTGAGCGAAAAACGGGACTCGAACCCGCGACCCCGACCTTGGCAAGGTCGTGCTCTACCAACTGAGCTATTTTCGCATTACGGTATGGATATTTGGTGCGGTGCGTACGGGACTCGAACCCGTGACCTCCGCCGTGACAGGGCGATATTCTAACCAACTGAACTAACGCACCAAATAAATATTGATCCGTGAGGATCCTGACGCGACAGCGCCATAAGCACGGGTGGTAAGGTTCGAACTCACGACACCTGGTTTTGGAGACCAGTGCTCTACCGACTGAGCTACACCCGTAAGTGTCGGAGTGAAATTCCGATCGATGCTTATTTATTTGTAAAATTCAATTATATCCATACTTTAGTGACCTCGCAGGGGCTCGAACCCTGGACCCACTGATTAAGAGTCAGTTGCTCTACCAACTGAGCTACGAAGTCAATATGTAGTCACTATATATATCATCAAGTATCTGTGCAATATTTCAAAGATCGTGGCGCTGGTAGCGCTTGAGCGAAAAACGGGACTCGAACCCGCGACCCCGACCTTGGCAAGGTCGTGCTCTACCAACTGAGCTATTTTCGCGTATTGGCTTTGTGGCTGTGGGCGCAGATGGATTCGAACCACCGAAGTCGTAGACAGCAGATTTACAGTCTGCCCCATTTGGCCACTCTGGAATACGCCCTGTTGCGCTTCAAGATGGGCTTGAACCAACGACCCCCTGATTAACAGTCAGGTGCTCTAACCAACTGAGCTATTGAAGCAATTGCGAAGCGAAGAAGAGTGCTCTAATTTCGTTTAGCGGGTGCAAAGATAGTTCCTTTTCTCCCTCGCTCCAAATATTTTTGTCTTTTTCGGTCAAAAAACTATGAAATATGCTTCAAAACACTCTTTTTTGCTATCCGCATTTTTCATTGAACCACTTTCTTTCTCAAAAAAAGAGCGCCCAACCGATGCCGGGCGCTCATACTAGTTAAGGCTTAAGCCCATTCGATGTTTTCGGGTATCAGATCATATCGTTATATAAACAGCGTCATTTGGATTAAGAATAGGTATAAACCTATTTGACGACGCGAATATAGCAACTCTTTTTGAATCTGCCAAATTATAGGAGCAAAAAATCAATATTTACATCCTTTTTAGCAGATAAACTGAAAAAAGTGCAGGAAATCAATCAAAAAAACAGACGATTCCCTGCACAAATCAATCGAGATTATTCCTCATCCTTTTTCTCAGGTTCGGAAAAATCATCATTGCCCGTCTCGATTAGGACATTATACCACTGGATAAACTTGCGGATGTCGCCGGCATGCACACGATCTGCATCATACTCTGGCATCACCTCGGCGAACCAGGCACGCTGCTTGTCGGCAGGATCCTTGGGGGAGACTGGAGCAATCTTTCCTCCTGTCAGTTCCTTTGCCTTGCCAAAAACGGTGTTGAGAGGCACTTCTCCATCAATGGTGTACATGGCGATATCGGCGAGCGAAAGAACCTTGTCGTGCTGCATAGCAGGACAACGACGACCATCGATCAGAGATTCACAAATAAGCATATTCTTGCCGCGGCTTACCAGGCGGTAGAGTCCGGGCTTGCCGGAAATAGACAAAATTTTGTCAATCATATTATTTATTATTATATGTATATGTATTGGTTATTTTTGCAGAAAAAGACCGAGGATAACATCCGCAGCTCGTGCTGGGGCGCCTGGCTCACCAAGGATTTCTATCATCTTGTCGTATTGCGACAACATCTGCCGGCGCTCAGCACTATCTCCCGAAAGACGGATGAGTTCGTGATGAATCGCCTCGACCGTCATTTTATAGCCGAGCAGCTCCTTCACTACCGGTTCCTTCAGCGGATGCTCCTTCGAAAAGCCATCAAGAACCAGGTTGACCAGCGAAACATACTTGATGGTACTAAGCACGTATTGCATGATTCTATAGAGGAGGCGGCCTCCCCCAAAGTAATAGCATACGACTTCAGGGCAACGCAGATAGGCTGTTTCGAGTGTTGCTGTACCGCTGGTCACGGCAGCAACTTCCGCTGCACGAACAATGTCGTAGGTCTCGTCAAAGATCAGCTTGACAGGCGGCACCATATTATGGCGACGGATAATCTCTTCATAGAACTCGTGGCCTAAACTCGGAGCACCGGCTATGATAATCTGATGGCAGGAAATGGTCGTTGCAGCCTGAAGCATCTTAGGCAGATTGTCGTGAATCTCTGCAGCACGACTGCCGGGCAGAAGGGCGATGATGCTCTGATTCCTGTTGATGTGATGCTTCTCGCAGAATGCATCTCGGTCGAAAGGTCTTGCAGCGATAGGAGCAAGCTCGTCAACTGTCGGATTGCCTACATAGTTCACCTCATAGCCACGCTGCCGATACCATTCCACCTCGAAAGGCAGAATCGAAAGCAGGCAATCCACATACTTGCGGATAGCCTTGATGCGATATTCCTTCCATGCCCAAATCTTTGGAGAGATGTAATAGCACACCTTCACTTCGGGCATTTTCTTCTTGACCCACTTGGCGATATCCAGGTTGAAGCCCGGATAATCGACAAGAACAAGCACATCGGGCTCGAACTTGCGAATATCCTGCCGGCACTCCTTCCTTCCCCTTAGTATCTCCGGCAGATGCTTTACGACCTGAACAAAGCCCATATAGGCAAGATCCTTGTAATGATGGACAAGAGTCCCCCCCACAGCCTTCATGGCATCGCCGCCGAAGAAGCGAAACTTCGCCTTCGTATCACGCTTCTTCAGCTGAGTCATCAAGTGTGAGGCATGAAGGTCTCCACTGGCCTCACCTGCAATCAAATAATACTTCACAGCGATCAGGGGTTGATGATTGTTGGTCGAAAAGTATATTATCTCTCAAGGTAGCCGAACAGCTCGAAATGCCGATAGGCGGTCTGGTCAATTGTCGTCGGCACTACCGACACATAGTCATGATCCAACCAGAAGCGATCCGTATCAGTTGCTTCGGGCTCCTTGTTCACATAGGTGCCTGTCACCTGGAACCACGACATGTCGGTCTGCTCATCGCCCTCCAGATAATGGTACTCGCTTTCCCAATAGCCATCGGCCTGTCGGCAGATTCGAATCCCCTTGACCTCTTCGACATCGGGGATGTTCACATTGAGGACAACGCCACGTGGCATCGGATTAGCCAGGACCTGTTCGGAGACACTTCGGGTGATAGGCATCACATTGGTAAAATCCGCCATAGGGCTCAAATTCAAAAGCGAGAACCCGATGGACGAGATGCCGACAGCGCATCCCTCGAGGACAGCGCCCATCGTACCGCTATACATCACGCTAACCGAATCGTTACCACCATGATTGATGCCCGAAAGGATCAGGTCGGGTTTGCGTTCGTGAAAAAGGCGGTGAAGCGCAATCTTCACACAGTCAACAGGGGTTCCGTTGCAGCAATAGACGGCCACTTCGCCATCGTCGCTGACCAGCATGAGATTGATTGGACGAGTGCAGGTAAAGCTGGCCGAAAAGCCGGAACGCGGAGAATCAGGGGCACAAACAACAACGCGCCCCAAACCACGCAACGATTCCACCAGTGCCTGGATACCCTTGGCCTCGTAGCCATCATCATTGGTCACAAGCACGACAGGACGGTCGGCGTCCAAGGGGAGCTGACCATAACCCGAGGCCTCCGGATGAGGAAATGACTGGGGAATACTATTCATTCTACGAAGCAGTTGTACGATTCGGCAGGCTACAGGTGCCATGCGTTACAATTCGGGTGGCAAAGATACTGTTTTTTCATGATATGGCCAAAAAAAACGGGCAAATTTCACTTTTTTGCCTCGAAAGTTATCAACAATAGGGGTAGTTATCAACAATTTTCTCATTATTTAAACAAAATAATTGGCAAATGGAGAAAAAAGTCTCATCTTTGCACCAAGAAAACTGAATAATTTATATGGGATTAGTAATTGCTATAGCAAACCAAAAGGGCGGCGTTGGCAAGACCACTACAGCCATCAACCTGGCTGCCTCACTGGCCACGCTCGACAAAAAAGTGCTTCTCATTGATGCAGATCCCCAGGCCAATGCGACCAGCGGTCTTGGCATAGACCATACCAAGGTCGATACGACAGTCTATGACTGCCTGATCGGAAGTGCATCGGCAACAGAAGCCATCATTCCAACATGCGTCGATCGCCTCGACGTCATTTCCAGCCGAATAGATTTGGTGGGAGCCGAATTGGAACTACTTAACTTGGAGAATCGCGAACAGATGCTTCGCAAACAGTTGCGTTCGATCCGTAATCTTTACGACTACATCCTGATTGACTGCTCCCCTTCCCTCGGACTGATCACCGTCAACTGTCTCACTGCGGCCGACTCGGTCATCATCCCCGTCCAGGCAGAATACTTTGCCCTCGAGGGCATTTCGAAACTGCTCAACACCATCAAGATCATCAAGAACAAGCTCAATCCGAAACTGCAGATCGAGGGCTTCCTGCTTACGATGTACGATGCGCGACTGCGCCTGGCCAACCAGATTTACGAAGAAGTGAAACGCCACTTCCAGAATCTCGTGTTTGATACCGTCATCCAGCGCAATATCCGACTGAGCGAAGCTCCAAGCTTCGGCCTGCCGGCATTGTTGTACTCGCCAGATTCAAAAGGCTCGCAAAATTACATGTCGCTGGCCCGAGAATTGCTCGCAAAACACCACGACACTATTAAAAATTAATAAATAACGCGGGTGATATTTGGATATCTCCGCGTTTTATCATATCTTTGCAACATGAAACCTATCAAGACTGGCTTGGGCCGTGGTCTGGGCGCCCTCATTCCGATGGATGACACCAATGACTCCCTGACCTCACAGAATGCCCCTTCTTCGATTAATGAGATTGATCTTGACCTCATTCATGCCAATCCATCCCAACCTCGTCGTGAGTTTGACGAACAGGCGCTCGAAGAACTGGCCAATTCAATCCGCAGCGTCGGCATCATACAGCCCATCACTCTCCGTCAGGAGGAAGATGGCACCTATCTGATTATAGCAGGCGAACGTCGCTATCGTGCGGCCCAGCGTGCAGGCCTATTCTCCATCCCAGCCTATATCCGCAAGGTAAGCGATGACGCCGTGATGGAGATGACTCTCATCGAGAACATCCAACGCGAGGACCTGAATGCCATCGAAGTTGCACTGGCCTATCAGCAGCTGATGACCCGCAACGGGCTGACCCAGGAGGAGCTTTCCCAGCATGTGGGCAAAAGCAGAGCCACAGTGGCCAACTTCATGCGCCTGTTGCGGCTCCCTGCGGAGATACAGCTGGCTCTCAAGGACCGCCGTATCACCATGGGCCATGCCCGTGCCCTGCTCAGTATCGAGGATGCCGAACAGCAGGTTGCCCTCTACCATCAGATTGTGGCACAAGATCTTTCGGTGCGTCGTGTCGAGAACCTGGTCCGTGAATTCGTTGAAGGCCGTATCCTCGACTTCCGCACCGAAGGCCAGGCCGGAAGCAGAAGGACCGGCAACGACAACCAGCTGCCTGACGAGCTCTTCGGCCAGATGTCGCAACACCTTTCAGAGATGTTCAGTACCAAGGTCAGGATGTCATGCAACGAGAAGGGACAGGGCAAAATCATCATCCCCTTCAAGAGCGACGAGGAACTGCGTTACATCATCGCCCTGCTCGACAAACTTAATTAATGACCATTCTCAAAAAGAATCATATACTCGACATACTGATGCTGCTCCTTCTCGGAGCCCTGTCGGTTTGCAGTCTGAATGCCCAGACTGCAGCCGATTCCGTACGGTCCAGCAAGAACAACGGACTCCTGGACTCCTTCGAAGGCGTCTCCTTCGACGATGCCCTGCCTCAGTATGCCGAAGCCGACACACTCCAGCCTTTCAACGAGGATTCGATTGCAGCTATCCATGCACGCGATTTCCTCGAACAACAGGCTGAATACGAGTATGTCGATTCGTATTTCCAGCGCTTCAATCCCAGTCCGCAGAAAGCCGTCTGGATGGCCGTGCTCTTCCCCGGCGGCGGCCAGATCTATAACCGGAAGTACTGGAAGCTTCCGATTATCTACGGCGGTTTTCTTGGATTGGTCTATGGCTACAACTGGAACCAACGCTACTACAAAACCTATCAGAATGCCTATCGCGACCTGATAAATGGAAGCGCGAATGCCAGTTACCTGCAGTTCCTGCCGGGGAAGACAGAAGAACTGAAGAAGCAGTATGCCACAAGCCACTATTCCTACCTGCAGAATACCTTCCAGCGGAAGCGGAACACCTATCGCAACTGGCGCGACTACTGCGTGGTAGGCATGCTGGGCGTTTATCTTGTTTCGATCGTCGATGCCTACGTTGACGCCGCCCTGTACCATTTTGACGTTTCACCCGAGCTCGATGCCATGAACAACCCTGCCATGGTTGTGAGCTACAAAATAGATTTCTAATGACGAAGATAAAGAAGAGACTACGTTTCCTGACTCTTGCTCTGGCCCTATTGGCTGGCACTCCTCTTTTCGCACAAGAACACGAACTGACTGCCGACGAAAAGCTGGAGTCCGCCGCCTATCGCGCCATGATGGAGGCCCAGGATTCCTCCCTATATATACTTGAAAGTCTTGAAGAGAACGATGAGTCGGACTATTCCTGGGCCGAGCGCTACTTCATACATACCGATCCCAACTGCGTCAGGGACCTCAATCCCGAGCCTGTACCGGATTCGATCTACATCATGCGCCTTCGTGCCCTTCCCACCATCATCGAAATGCCATTCAACCAACCGGTCAAGAAGGCTCTCGACTTTTATCTCATGCGCCGACGCGCCCTCGTCGAACGCATGGTAAGCGTCGGGTTCAACTACTATTTCCCCATCTTCGAGGATGCCCTCCAGAAATACGAATTGCCCTCCGAACTCAAATATCTGGCCTGCATCGAATCGGCATTGCGACAGAATGCCTATAGCCCTGCCCGCGCTGCCGGCCTCTGGCAGTTCATCCCCGCCTCCGGCATGATGCAGGGACTGGAAGTCAACAGCTACATCGACGAACGATACGACCTCTACAAATCGACCGAAGCTGCCTGCCGGTTTCTGAAGAAACTTTATAACAAGTTCGGCGACTGGCATCTGGCCATTGCCGCCTACAACTGCGGCCCTGGCAACATCGACAAGGCCATCGCCCGCTCGGGCGGCCATCGCACCTTCTGGCAGATCTACAACTATCTGCCGCAGGAAACGCGTGCCTACGTCCCGTTCTTCATCGCAGCCACCTACGTGATGACCTATCATTGCGAGCATGGACTATGCGGCTCGGAAACCGATATCCCCTTCGCTCGCGACACCATCATGGTGGACCACATGGTACACTTCGAACAGATTTCCCATTGCCTCGACCTGCCCATGGAAGTGATTGAAAGCCTCAATCCGCAGTATGTCCGCGACATAGTCCCCGGTTCACCCGAGAAGCACTATAGCCTCACCCTTCCGACCACCATGGCCATCGCTTTTCTCATGAAGCAGGACAGCATCTACTCCTATAAGGCCGAAACCCTCTTGCCCCGCAATGGCCGAGTGACGGAAATCGTCACACGTGGACGCAATAACGAATACGTCCGACAGGGTGGCAATAGGGGATCAAGCGGGAGTCAGAAGGCGGCAAACAGCCGCCTCTACACCGTCCGAAAGGGTGAGTCGCTGGGATCCATTGCCCGCAAGCATCATACCACGACCGCAAAGCTTCGAAGCCTCAACAAGCTGAGGTCCGACCGCATCCATCCAGGACAGAAGTTGCGCCTCCCTTAATGATCAATTATTCAAAATGTAGCCATGAACATCATAAACACAAAGAAGAAATCCCAGAAAGAAGACGAGCCTCAGCCCGAACCCAAGCCTATCACTCCCGAGGAGGAAGCGATGATAGAGAAGGAATTCGAAGGCTTGCTCGAAGACTATAAACACACACGTAACGGAGACAAATCCGAACTATTGAAGAGGGCATTCGATTTTGCAAAGAAAGCCCACGGTTGTGAACGCCGCCTCGATGGCAGCCCTTACATCTGCCACCCGCTGGCCGTAGGCCGTATCGTAGCCCGCGAGATTGGACTGGGTAGTACCAGCATCTGCGCCGCCCTTCTTCACGATGTGGTCAACTGCCAGTGCAGTACCTTCGAAGAAGTCGAGGCTGCCTTTGGTCCATACATTGGCTCGCTCGTACGCGGTCTCACCCAGATTTCGGGCAAGAACTTCCGCTTCCTGACCGAAGATACCATCGAAGACAAGCATTCGACCATCACCACCTCAGAAGAACAGGCCGAGAATTTCCGCAACCTCCTTCTTACCATCGCCGACGACGTGCGTGTCATCCTGGTCAAGGTAGCCGACCGTCTTCATAATATGCGTACGTTGAATGCCCTCTCGGAATCCAAGCAGAAACGTGTTGCCACCGAGACACTTTCGCTCTACGCCCCCATTGCCGACCGTCTTGGGCTCTACAACATCAAGAAGGAACTCGAGGACCTGGGCCTGCAGTACAACCATCCCGAAGAATATCAGCGGCTCAAGAACCGTATGCAGGAAGCCGAAGAGAACTACCGCCTGCTCTTCACCACCTTTGCTGCTCCCGTCAAGTCGCTGCTCGATGACCTGGGGTTGAAATACACCTTCACCTATCGCATCAAGACGATCTATTCCGTCTGGCGCAAGATGCAGAAGAAGCACATCACCTTCGACGAAATCTACGACCTGTATGCAGCACGCATCGTCTTCACGCCATCCAGCCCCGAGAACGAAAAGACCGACTGCTGGCGCATCTACAACGTCCTGACCAGCATCTACAAGATTCACCCCGACCGCATCCGCGACTGGATTTCCCATCCCAAGGAATCGGGCTATCAGGCTCTGCAGGTGACCATCATGGGCCCGGACAACAACTGGATCGAGGTGCAGATTCGTTCGGAAAGAATGAATGAGAAGGCCGAAGAAGGCGATGCCGCACACTGGAAATACAAGTCCGGCAAAATTTCCGACAACGACCTAGGCAAATGGATGAAGGACATCAAGGATATCCTCGAGAATCCGGCTCCCAACGCCATGGACTTCCTTGCACAGATCAACCTCAACGTGCTCTCGAAGTCTATCTATGTATTCACCACGAAAGGCGAACTGACCCAGCTGCCCAAGGAAGCCACAGCCCTCGACTTTGCCTTCACCATCCACACCGACATTGGCATCCATGCCGAAGCTGCCCGCATCGACCACGAACTGAAACCACTCAACACGACGTTGGAGAATGGCCAGCAGGTCGAAATCATCACCTCCGACAAGGAGATGGTCACCCAGGAATGGTTCAACTGGGTAACTACTACAAAGGCACGTGCCAAGATACGCGGCTGGCTGAGAACCAACAAGAAGATCGACCCGACCATCCCGGAAGAAAAGAAGAAGAAAGGCGTATTCTCCAACCTCATTGGCATCGTAACCAAGAAAAAGAAGAAGACACAGCCGCCCAAGGAGGAATTTGTTCCCCGCTCCACCACCATCGAACTTTCGGGCATCGATGCACAAGGTCTGCTCAATACCATCACCCGCGTCATTGGCGAAGTATGCACCTGCAATATCGTCAACATCCATCTGGAATGCAAGGATGGTCTGTTCAAAGGCTACATCACCTTCAACACCGGCGATTCCAAGGTCGTGAACAAGATCTGCAACGAGCTCAAGAAGGTGCATGGCATCGACAAGGCTCATATCAAGAACAAATAACCCTCTTACCTCTGTTCCCGCAGCAGCCAAGCCCGGCTGGATAATCCCACACCAAAATGATCATAGCACTACAGAAGAAGAAAGAAAACATCGCCGAATACCTGCTGTATATGTGGCAGGTGGAGGATCTGCTTCGCGCATGCGACCTGGATGAAGATCGCATCGACCAGCTTCTGGTAAGCCGGTTCAACGACATCGTGCCTTTGGAACAAATTCCCTCCATCCGGCAATGGTATCTCGAACTGCGCGACATGATGCTCAGCGAAGGGAAACGCCAGAGCGGACATCTCCAGATCAACGTGAATGTCATCGCGGATATGACCGAACTGCATCTGCGTCTGCTCAAGGAAGGCCAGGATGCCATCTATACCTCCTGCTTCTACTCCACTCTCCCCTATATCGTGGAGCTGCGTGGACGCGAAGGCGAAAACAAGCTGGGCGAACTCGAGACCTGTTTCACCGCACTCTATGGTCTCATGATCCTCAATATGCAGAAACGCGAAATCAGCGAGCAGACCAAGGTCGCTATGCAGCAGATCAGCAAGTTCATCGCCCTCCTCGCCGACAAGTACAAGGCCTGGAAAAACGGCGAATTGGATTTCGACGAAGATTAGCTTGCCACCCCCGACTTTTCAGACAATTCCGATCACTCAGATAATTCCGATAATCCCGATTCCTCAAATCACTCCAACAATATGAAACGTTTATCACTACTGACACTCTTCGCAGCCGCTCTCTGCTGCTCTGCCACGGCACAAGTTACCCATACTTTCGACATCCAGACCGCCAGGCCGGGTGCCGTAATCCAACCAACGATGTACGGCATCTTCTTCGAGGACATCAACTTCGGAGCCGATGGTGGCCTCTATGCTGAGATGGTCAAGAACCGTTCCTTCGAATTCGAGGACCCTTGGATGGGTTGGAACACGACCGGCAATGTCGAAATCCGGGATGACGGACCCTTCGAACACAATCCGCATTATGCGCACCTCAGCTACTCGGGCCATCGCGTCAAGCATACCGCCATCGAAAATGAGGGCTTCTTTGGCATTTCAGTCAAGAAGGGCGAGACCTATAAGTTCTCGGTCTATGCCCGCGTGCCCGAGGAAGCTGGCAATAAGGCTTATTTTGAAGTACAAATCTGCGACAAGTCGCTCGACCTCAATCAGCACAAGCTGGCTTCGGCCAAGATTACAGTCGAAGGCAACGAATGGGAAAAGTACGAAGTGGACCTCACCCCATTTGCCACCTGCGAGGATGGCGTGCTCCGCATCTTCCTGCGCAACAGCAATTTCAAGAAACCACAGAATGCCGTCGATGGTCCAAGCATCGACCTTGAGCATGTGAGTCTATTCCCCGCCAAGACGTGGAAGGACCGCCCCAGCGGCATGCGTCAGGACCTGGCTCAAGCTCTTTATGATCTGCATCCCGGCGTCTTCCGTTTCCCTGGTGGCTGCATCGTCGAAGGCACCGACCTCACCGATCGTTATCAGTGGAAACACACAGTTGGTCCCGTCGAGAACCGCCCCTTGAACCTCAACCGCTGGCAGTATGAGTTCGACTACCGCTTCTACCCCGACTACTATCAGTCCTATGGTCTTGGCTTCTTCGAGTATTTCCAGCTCAGCGAAGATTTTGGAGCCGAACCGCTCCCCGTGCTCAACTGCGGCATGACCTGCCAGTTCGAAAATCCGATTGAAGGCGAAGCCACCTATCATGTGGCTGTCGAAGATCTGGATCCATACATCCAGGATGCCGTCGATTTGGTTGAGTTTGCCAATGGTGCCGATACCACGACATGGGGCAAACTGCGTGCCGAGATGGGACACCCTGCTCCTTTCAACCTCAAGTTCCTGGCCATCGGCAACGAACAATGGGACTACAAGGACAATCCCGCCTACACGAAACGACTGGCCCGCTTCATCGAGGTGCTTCGCCAGAAGTGTCCGGGTATCAAGATTATCGGCACAACCGGCCCCAACTCCGAAGGATGGGACTTCGACCTGCTGCAGCCACGCATGAAACAGCTGGGTGTTGACCTCTACGACGAGCATTTCTATCGCGACGAGGAGTGGTTCCTCTCCCATGGATTGCGCTACGACGACTACGACCGCAAGGGCCCCAAGGTGTTTGCAGGCGAATATGCCTGCCACGGCAAAGGCAAATATCCCGATGGCAGGGAGAAGAAGCGCAACCACTTCGAGACGTCACTCTACGAAGCTGCCTTCCTCACGGGCATCGAACGCAATGCCGACATCGTGCACATGGCCACCTATGCCCCACTCTTCGCCCATGTCAAGGGTTGGCAATGGCGTCCCGACCTCATCTGGTTCGACAACTTCCGTTCCTTCCGCTCCATCAGCTATTATGTCCAGCAGCTCTACAGCCACTACAAGGGCACACGCGTGCTGCCGCTCACGATGGAGGGCGAACCCGTTGCCGGACAGGAAGAACAAGACGGGCTCTTTGCCAGCGCTGTGGTCGATGAAGTTGCAGGCTCTGTCATTGTGAAGGTAGCCAATGTCTCCGACACCCCCGCCTCTATCCACCTGAATCTGCTCAACAAGAAAAAGGCTGCTCAGTTCGCCGCTGCCGAAGTCATCACCCTGCATAGCGATGACCTCGATGCCGAGAATTCGCTCGAAAATCCCGAGGCGGTTGTTCCCGTCAAGGCTGGCCTCGATGCTGCCGTACGCGACATCACCATCGGCCCCAAGACCTTCCAGGTTTACATCTTCAAGCGTTAATATTTCTCACGAATTAGCGAATTTGAGAATTTTGAGACCCTGTCCTTTAAAAAGGCCAAAAGGCAATCTAATTCTCAATTTCGCTAATTCGTGATAATGGAAATACTCCCAATTTTATGAATTAAGAATAATCAAAAACGATAATTCTTTTTTCTCTAATTCGTGATAATAATTAATGCAAAGACTCATTTTCTACGGCATCATTGTCGCATTTGTGGTTCTGCTCCTGCTTCTGATAGATGTTGTCATCTATTGGATGCTCAGAATCCTTCTGCCGAAGGTGACCGCACAGTTGGTCAACAAGGTTATCCTTTGCCTATTGTTTCTCACGGCAGGCATCGCTTCCCTTGTGGGACACTACATCACGCGACATCAGATTGTGGTCCATGAGGTGAAGATTGTTTCACCCCGCGTCCCCGAAGCATTCGACGGCTATCGCATCGCCCAGATCTCCGACCTGCATCTCGACTCGTTCGGCAAAGATGAGGGGCGCACATTCCTTCATAAACTGGCTGACAGCCTTGCCGCTACGCGTCCCGACATAATCGTTTTCTCTGGTGACCTTGTCACACTACGCTCTGCTGAAGCCGTACCTTTCAGGCAGGCCCTTGCCGAAATTGCCAGCATCCAGCGCCACGATGGCAAAGGACTCGTTCCCGTCTATAGCATTCTGGGCAATCACGATTATGCCGATTATGTGCGCGGCTTCGACCAGAACCGACGCAACACCGACATCGACAGCCTCATCCAGATTCAAGAAGAGGCAGGATGGCACATGCTCAAGAACAGCAGCGTCTCTTTGAGCCGTCCGCTCAACGATTCCGTATCACAATACATTGCGCTGATTGGTGTCGAGAATATCGGCGAACCTCCCTTCTGCACCTATGGTGACCTCGACCGCGCGATGTCTCCCATGGGTGGCATCCATGCAGCTGACTCACTCTTCTCCGTTCTCCTCACCCACAATCCCACGCATTGGCGCAAGGAAGTGCTCCCCCGCACGCATATCGACCTCTCGTTGGCCGGTCATACGCACGCCACACAGTTCAAGATTGGTTCCTGGAGTCCCGCCAAGTGGAAATACGACGAATGGATGGGGCTCTACGATGCCAGCCATCGCTCCGATGCCCCAGCTCTCCCCTATCCCGAATACCAGGAAGGCAATCCCCAATACCTCTACGTCAACACCGGCATCGGTTGCGTCGGTCCCCGTGTCCGCATCGGCGTTCCTCCCGAAATCTCGGTCTTGGTGCTAACTTCGGGTCCCATCGCCAATCGCTCTGTGGAATGATTGTGGCGATGCTGTAGTGCAGATGCGCAGGTTTGCCCTTCGCATTGCCCGTATCACCCACCTTTCCAATAATCGACTTGCGGGAAACGATGGCACCAGCGTGAGTATCAATTTCACTTAGATGAGCATAGTAATGCAGGCGCAGGCCGGAACTAAGCACAAGGATGCAGTTCCCGCCTGCGCCCTTGTTATGTGCTGTCGCCACCACGATGCCACCAATTGCTGGATGCACAGGTGTCCCCTTACGCGCAAAAATGTCGATGCCACGATGTTTGTGATCGCCCCACGGATGCCAGAACGACTTCGGGTTATAACTCTCCTTGCCACATCCTTCAACCGGGTTCTGTATTTTCGTTGGCAAAAACATTCCAATTGCCAACATTCCTCCTACTACAATTAGAATTGTCCAAATTATCTTCTTCATAGTTCTTATAGCATGTAAATAAAGATCACTGCTTGTATCGATACACACGATAGGGGACGCCCTTTCCATAAGGACTCATATCATTTTGCTTGTAGTCGCTTATCCATTGCTTACCATTATACATCGCAACGTGTCCCCACCATTGTGATATCTTCTTCCAATCTTTCCAAGTGGGACGTTCAAATACCACCACATCTCCTTTCTTCGCCTTGTAGCCTTTCTTCGGCACTTCTTCAAACTGCACCAACGGCATATAATACTTGTACCATTGGGCAGGCAAAATAATGGCAGGACATCCTCCCGCCTGCAAAGCCCTCATCGTGTACCAAGCACAGCAATGGATTGAATGGTCACGTCCATGCTCCGTAAGATGAGTCGTCGCTTTCTCCGCATCGAAACTATAAGTCTGCATCCAAACAGCATAACCAACCAATAATATCAGTAGGCCAGCAAATACTTTCTTTCCTTTTGTCATCTCTCTTTTTGGATAATAAGATTTGTAATGTAATTTCAATAATATATGCAATAAATCGGCAAAAGGTAAACTCAGCCAAACAATTGTACGAATGTGTACCATAAATCTCGGTTTTAGCGTTACGGCTACGGGCAGATAGCGTGCACAAAATAAATATCGTTAAGCAAGAAGGCTTATATTTCTATAAAAAAACTAAAAACGACAGATTATAGCGGCAACAATGATTGAAAAGGCTTATTTCCCTTTTTTTCTATCAAAAAACTTGGTTGTTTAAGTTATTTTTCTTATATTTGCGGCGGGATTTTCTAAAGACAATCCAGATTGAGATAATAAAATGATGATAGAATAAGTAATACATATCGCCTGACAATGAACCCTAAATATTTGACAAACCTAAAGGACGCAATCAAGAGCTTCTGGACTACTAGAAGTTCTGTTGGTGTTCTACCAGGCAAGCAGCTTGATGAATTTCTGAAACTCATTAAGCAAGTTGCTATGGATGCCGGAGTCCCTGAGTCTTGCATTTTTTCCAAGAACAACCACATACCAGGCTATTATCGTGCAAGCAAAGACTGGGATCTAATCATTGTCTCTCCCCAAAAGAACTTGATTGCAGCAATTGAATTGAAATCCCAAATTGGCTCATACGGAAACAACTTAAATAATCGCACAGAAGAATCTTTAGGATCTTCAGAAGACTTCTGGACAGCTTTCAGAGAAAAAGCATTTCCATGTAAACAATCTCCATGGCTGGGTTATCTTATGTTGGTGGGCAAAGATGACAAATCTACACACAAGGTAAAAATCTATGAACCTCATTTCTCGGTACGACCCGAATTCAAGGAAGCCAGCTATCTTGACCGATATAGAATCTTGTGCCAAAGACTAATTCTTGAACACAAGTACAATGCTGTGGCATTAATCGCCACTTCAGGTCCGAATCATTACGAAAGCTTGGATAACAATATTTCTATCGAATCTTTTTTCGATAGTTTAAGAGGACATTTATTAGGTTGTGAAGATGACTTCAAGTAATTTCATATACGGAAAGCGCACAAGCGGAGGACAGCAAGGTGACGTGTTTACAAATCCCTACGTCGTAAAGTACATGCTGGACTTGGTCGGTTACAATCCTGACAAGGATTTATCGACCCTTTCCATCATGGAGCCATCCTGTGGTGAAGGCGAATTCCTTGTTGAAATCTTGCATCGTCTTCAGCTATCAGCTGAGCTTTTTGGATTTGACTTGAACGAAGCTTATCACAAATGTGTCCATGCTTCGGATATCGATGCCGACAAGATTGAAAAGTGTCTGAATCGGCTCAATGCTCTTTTTCCAACCATCATTCATCCCGAAGAGAATATCAAAGCTGAAGATTATCTACTGAATGACCAACCGTTGGTGGATATCGTGATTGGCAATCCTCCTTACATCCGTTATGAACAAATACCCACAGACAAGCTGCCAATCTACAAAAAGCGTTTTCCCACTTTCTATTATAGAGCTGATATGTACGTGCTCTTCTATGAAAAGTCACTTCGTCAGCTCAACCCTCATGGCTGTCATTGTTTCATTTGTTCCAATCGCTGGATGCGCAATAAATATGGTAACGTCCTACGTAAGATGGTAGCGCAATCTTTTAGGATTGAACAAATTATCAATATGGAAGGGGCAGATGCCTTTCAAGAAGATGTTTTGGCATATCCTGCCGTAACATTATTCTCCAACAACAAGCAAAGTGAAAACTTTCTTTACTCTGAAATATCTTCGGTAAGCCAATTGAGGAATGCCGAAACATTTGTGCATCCATGTCCCAACGATGAGGATTGGAGCTGTATGTTTGCCAAGGATTCTTCACACGACTTATTCCCACTCATCGAAGAACAAGGATTTAAGATTGGTATCGGTGTCGCAACAGGTGCCGATGGAATCTTCATTTCCCACGATCTAAAAGGAAAAATTGAAGACTCTCTACTCCTACCAGCGATACATGGGCAAGACCTCCGAGCCAATCAAATGAACTGGAATGGGCGGATGCTATTCAATCCCTACGACAAAAATGGGGAGCTCATCAACCTTGACTCCTACCCTTTTTGCAAAGCATATCTGGAAAGTCATCGCAAAGCATTGTCCAATCGAGCCAAGGCAAAGCACAACCCATCCAAGTGGTATGGGACCATTGATAGAATCTACCCTGCACTCCAACATAAAGCCAAGATACTTCTGCCTGACATATCGGGCAACACCTTCATATTTGTTGATGAGGGGAATTATTATCCGCTACACAATATATATTATATCATTGGTGGTACGACAAGACAACTCTATCTGCTGGCTGCTATTTTGATGTCTGATTTTGCACGCCGTCAGCTTGCAAGCCTTACTAATCACATGAATGGAGGCTATCCTCGCTGGCAAAGTCAATATCTCAAGAAGTTGAGGGTTCCTGTTGTTTCATCTATTCCCGAAGAACTTGCCGATAAGCTCCTTCAATCATATCAAACTCATAATATTACCGAAATCAATTATTATGTTTCTCTAATAATCGAGAATGGCACGCAAGACTCAAAAGGAAAGGCTCGCAAGCAAAAACCGACACAGTTGCAACTAGCGTTCGACTGAAATGGATTTTACCACTGCTATAATTGGAGGGTGTATCTCAAGCCAAATTATTTGACTCTTGATACACCCTCTCTTTTGATCTTTGTGATGAAACTGTTGATTAAGCCTGAGCTGCGATGTCGTGCCGCCGTGGGGCTCATGTCCGAGGACATGCTGTGCTGCCCCCCGTTCGCGTCACGGCATCTCATCGCAGACTTTTGGTTTATACTTTTTGCGCGTTCATTGTGCTGTTTTCAAGAATGCACTCATAATTCTGAGACTACGGGCAGACAGCGCGCACTGACAATCCGGCGAAACGAGACTGGTAACCACCCACAGATATAGAGTACGAAGAGAATAAGGTGTAGGTAGCACCATCTGCAACCGGGAAGAGCGACGAAGACCAGTAGTGGCCAACCAAGAAGTCGGTGGGATCGTTGCGCCAACGGATGCCAGCAGCAGGCAGGAAAATTGTGTTGCCGTTCGGACCCGTGAAAAGGTAACCATTCACTCCGTTCGACTGCGTCCATTCGCACGTACAGTTATCTTTTAGCTCTTTATACTGTTCGTATGTCGGCATGTGCCATGGCGCACCCCAATTCGCTGTCGCTGCATCGTCCTCAGGCAACAGTTCTGTTAGACCGTCTGTGAAGCCATTGTCTCCGTAATCACTGTGGTCGCAGTACTTCGTCATAGTGCGATCCGAGCCATTGCAGTACTTGTATGTACTCCAATCATAATAGTCCTTCTCTTCCGTCTCGCCCCAGGCATAGTAGCCACCGTATTCCTCTGGTTTGGAGGCACCGATATTCCAGCTTGCCCACTTCGTGCCCGATGGCAAGCCGAGGTCGATGGCTTCGGCTACGGGACATTCACTGAGGTCTTCAACGATATTCTGGAATCGGCTCCAGCCCGTTGTCGTTTCATACAGCGCCTTTGTGCCTTGGGGAACATGGAGTGTGCCAGATGAATAGGTCTCGTTGGAGAAAGAGTAGTAACCGCATTCGAACGGCACCTTCATTTTTGCGCGGACAGTTCTGAGGTCAAAGTTATTGCTGAATGCTGAATAGCTTTCTTCATCCTCATCAGTGTAAAAGGCCTTCAATGTACTTGGAAGCGTGACTGAAGTAATCTTGCATTCATTAAAGGCATCATAATGGATTTGCTCGATACCTTCAGGTACAGTATATACCTCGGCCTTTGCATAGGGGAAGAAGAGGAATAACTTCTTGTCCTTGGTGGTCAGCACGCCCTTGATTGAAGCATACGTTTCGTTCGACTCGACAACGTTCACATCCTTCAACGAATAGCAATAATCAAACACTCCACCATAAAGATCATCTTCATCCGAATTGCCGAGATAAGCCACATTCCGGGGCAGGGTAACACTGATTAAAGGATTCTCTTCCAATGCCTGTTCTCCCAAGCGGATTAGCGATTCTGGCAAGATGATGGAAGTAAGTGCACATGCCGAGAATGCCTCCTCGTCTATCCATGTCACACCCTCCGGCAGAGTCACGTTCGACAAATTGGGACATTGCATGAACGCCTTTTCTCCGATAGTCTTGACACTTGCGGGGATAGAAACGGACTCAAGGCTACATTCGCGGAAGGCTTCTTCTTCAATGATGGTCAGCCCTGTGAAATACTGCAGTTCGTTGAAGCTACTAATTCCCTGCTTTTCATAAAACACCTTCCCAACACTTTTGACAGCGGCTGCCTCTCCATAGCTGAGTTCGCCATCTCCATTCGTATCCCAGTTGGCCACGCAGATAGCCTTCACAGTCGCATCGGCAAATAAGATGTTGGTGGAAGGAGATGGAGGGAAGACTGCGCGCACGGATAGCCCATAGCAGCGGTTGTTGGGGCTCGTGTACCAGAAGCCGATGGAAAAGTAGTAGAGGGCCTCCGCACCGGTAGGGTATCCCGGGTCAAGCGATGATGAAAAGCAGTTACCTAAACTACCCTCACTCTTGATGTCGCCTTTTTCGCGAACGCCGGCGGCAGGCAGGAAGATCGTATTGCCGTTCGGACCAGTGACAAGTACTCCATTGACACCATTCAACTGCGTCCCTTCTATTGTACAGTTTTCTATGAGTTCATCCCGCTGTTCTCTTGTCGGCATGTGCCATGGCGCACCCCAGTTCGCAGTCGCAGCATCGTCCTCGGGTAACAGTTTTGTATAACCGTCAGTGAAATACTTTGTCATTGTGTTCCACGAACCATTGCAGTACTTGTAAGTTGTCCAATCATAATACTCCTTCTCCTCCGTTTCACCCCAAGCATAGTAGCCTCCATATTCTTCAGGAGCGGAAGCTCCAACATTCCAGCTTGCCCACCTTGTGCCCGATGGCAGACCGAGATCGATAGCTTCGGCTACGGGACAGTCGTCCTTGGGCTTTTCGGGAGTGACTACAGGACGCACCGAACGTCCATTGTCGCAGTCTTTATCTTCACATTCACAAGAATAATAACCTGGATAATAATAAAAGTTGAGAGCAAAAGCATCTTCTAAATCTTGCGCATCATCTTCACTTGGAGCGCATGACGATGACCAATAATAACCGTCCGTCCCCACATCTTCGAGATCTTCGATATGTCGGCCAGCAGCTGGCAGGAAAAGCGTTGCCCCGTTAGGACCAGTAAACAGAGCGCCATTTATGCCCTGTTGAGTTATCCATGTACTTGTACAATTATCAATCAACTCCTGTATCTGGTCTTTTGAAGGCAACGTCCACGAGCCACCCCACTTCACGTGAGCCACGTCATATTCAGTGCCAGCGATGTTGTCACCGATATCATGACATGTATCGTCAATGCCATCACAGTGGGTATAGGTACTCCAATCATACACCTCCTTCTCCTCCGTCTCGCCCCAGGCATAGTAGCCGCCGTAGCCTTCGGGAGTGGAGGCACCGACATTACAGCACGACCAGAGAACACCAGAAGGCAGACCGAGGTCAATCATGTGGGGATGATGGTCATCGGGGCATACGAAATGAGCGTATTCGTTCGTTTCCAAAGTCTCCAGATTGACAAAGACAAGGCTGTCGATCACCGTAGTCTCAGATTCCGAGGTGATGTTCCACTGCTCCAGCGTCATGACCTGTTCAGCATCCTCATACGTGATGTTGGTGATGTCCTTCAGCGCAACGAGCAACGGCTTGGCATAGTTCTGCCGATAAATCAACAGCGCATCCTGCGTGAACAGAGAAAGGCAGCATACGAATGCAACAAGTATCAACAACAGCTTTTTCATTTCTTTACGATTTTATAGGTGAGACCATCGACCGTTACCATATAGACACCCGCACCCAGCTGCGACAGCGGGAAGGAATATTCCCCGGCTGTCTCTATGATTCTGCTGAACACGAGAGAGCCATTAAGAGAGTGGATAAACACCGAGCTACCGGCCTTCAGCGAGGGGAAGAGCAGCATTTCACCATCGAACTTGAAGGATGAAGGCTTGTCGTTCTCAAGATTCTTGATTCCCTGTCCTTCAGAATCCTCGTAAGTGAACTTGGCCATGTCCTGCAGATTGTAGCTCACCGAAACAGTGTTGGAGTTGATCATCAGGCTGCTTTCATTGAACGTAACCTTGGGTTCTTCGCTCAGTGCAAAGGCGACCTTGCTACCGTCCTTTGCCCAAACGACCAGTTGCATTTCAGCCTTGGCTACCAAACCAAGACAAAGCGCGAAAAAGATAAGAATGCCTTTTTTCATAGATGTATGGTATTTAGGGTTAGATTCACATGAATTTTACACTAATAATAATGGCGACGAGATAATATACAACGCCACAAATATACGCAATATTCTAAATAAATGCAAAAAGAGGGTTAAAAAATGTATGTTTGGATTCCATTTTTGACGTATAGTTTCATAAACAGGGCGAATAGATTACAAAAAAGAGAGAGATGGCATATATTTTCATTGTTGCATCACTTGCGCACAGATAGTACCAGATTGCTGCAAGATTGCATTATTTGTGCGCAGGTAGTGCAGCAACTCTCGCAAGATGGTACTACTTGCGCACACTTGATATCATCTCGTCACAAGATGCCACTACTTGTGGACAGATAGTGCAAGACACATCGTGAGATTGTACTGGTCGTGAACAAGTAGTACAATCTCGCGGAAATATTGCACTACTTGCGGACAGATAGTACAAGGCACATCGTGAGATTGTACTGGTCGTGGACAAGTAGTACAATCTCGCGGCAATATTGCACTACTTGCGCACAGTTAGTACAATATCATTTCAAAAAGGGATAAGCAGGCGTCCAGATGGTCTTACTAAAAACTAAGCATGACCATTTTGCGCCAAGAATGGTTATCCTACTATAGGAGCATGACCATTTTTGGCATAGATTGGTTATGGAGCTATTGGAGCATGACCTTTCTTGGCGTAGATTGGTCATGGCGCGATTAATGGCATGACCATTCTTGGCATAGATTAGTCATGGCGCGATTGGAGCATGACCATTCTTGGCATAGATTGGTTATGGCACGATTGGAGCATGACCATTCCTGGCATAGATTGGTTATGGCGCAGTTGGAGCATGACCATTCTTAGCGCAGATTGGTCATGGAGCAGTTGGAGCATGACTATTCCTGGCCAAGATTGGTCATGGGGCAATTGGAGGCATGACCATTCTTGGCATAAATTGGTTATGAAACAACAACGGCATGACCATTCTTGGCGAAGATTGGTCATGCCGTAAATTGAGATTGTTAATTCCTTATTCGGATTGAGTTTTCCACTCCGTGATATTACGTTCCTTGATGTCTGGGAATTCAACTGCGTTTCCACACTTCGAAGGTCATCGAATAATCGTTGTTCTCATCGGCCTCAACATCCTGGCTGCTGATACATTCGAAGCCTTCGGGGATGGGTGGGATGCTGGCATCAAAATTCTCAACAACGGTGTGAACGCGGGTCAAATAGATGCAATCAGCATCGTTCCATGCCTGATTGTAGATTTGTGCACCTCCAATCACGAAGGAGTCAGTCGGACTATGTTCGATGGCCTCGACAAGTGAATGAAAGACTTCGACACTGGTGCCTGGCTTCAGGTTGCTCATTACTTCCTCCGAGATATGAAAGAGTCCATCGCGCGTCACCACAACATTGCGACGGCCAGGGAGTGGACGACCGATGGACTCATAGGTCTTTCGTCCCATGATGACTGTGTGACCTTTGGTCGTGGCCTTGAAGTATTGCAGGTCGGCACGCAGATGCCAAGGCATTGAGCCTTGATTGCCGATGGCGTTATTCTCGGATGCTGCGACGATGATGTTCATATGAAGAAATAACAATTAACAATTAATAAATAACAATTATTTGTTCGACCCGACAAACAAACAACCACTTAAAAGCCTTGTAATCCCTTAAAGACCTTGTCACTCTACATATAGCACAAGACCCTTCAGGTACTCGCCCTCTGGATGGTAGATGTTGATGGGATGGTCGGCAGGTTGATGGAGCTGATAGAGGATTCGGACACGGCGACCCACTTGGGCAGCTGCACTGAACACAGCGCAGCGGAAATCGTCCTTCGTCACCACCTGCGAGCAGGAGAAGGTGAAAAGAATGCTGCCCGAAGGCATTCGTTCGAGTGCCTTGGCATTAAGCTTCTGATAGCCTCGCAGCGCATTGTGAAGCACCTTCTTATGTTTGGCGAATGCAGGGGGATCGAGGATAACGAGGTCGTAGGAGAAAGAATCTCCATCGTCCCCGGTAAAGCGTGAGGGATCCTTAAGGAAGTCGAAGGCATCGGCCACGAATGCCTGATGACGAGGATCACCCGGATAGTTGAGTTCGACATTGGCATTGGTGATACCGATGGCCTGCTTCGACACATCGACCGAATGAACCAGTTCCGCACCGCCACGCATGGCATAGAACGAGAAGCCTCCCGTATAGCAGAACATGTTGAGCACACGGCGTCCACGGGAAAAATGCTCGACAAGGGCACGGTTCTCGCGCTGATCGACGAAGAAGCCCGTCTTCTGCCCCTTGAGCCAATCGACATGGAACTTCAATCCGTTCTCGATTGCCACGTCGCAGATCGATTGTTCGAGCGCACGGCCTTGAGCGGCATCTGTGACGGGCTGACCATCGATGATCAGATAGCCATTCACCGTACTGCCTTCGGCCTCAGCCTCCTGACGTGCCTCGGTCTTGTAACCCAAGGTGGTCTCAGACTTGTAATAGACGTTGCGAATCTCGGCACCCGCCACACGAATCAAATCCTCGGCCAAGGCCTCACGAATGTAGTGGATGCCTGCCGTATGAGCCTGCATCACAGCCGTATGGGCATAGACATCGATGATGAGTCCGGGCAAACCATCGCCTTCGCCATGGACGAGACGATATGCATCGTTATCTGCTCGAATCAAGCCGAGGGACTTGCGCAATGTGTAGGCCGACTGCAGACGACGCAGGAAGAACTCGTCGTCAAATTCATCTTCGTCGAACGAGAAGATGCGCACCGCTATGGACCCAATCTGATACTGGCCCAACGCGAGAAATTCGCCCTGCGACGAAACGACGCGTACCCAATCGCCCTCCTCCGGCTGCACCTCGCTGCCGAACTCATCCTCCATCCGATAGATGGCTCCTGAGAAAACCCAGGGATGGAACCGCTGCAGCGACTCCTCCTTCCTATGCTTCAAAATAACAGAAATCATAACGGCGAACCTTTAGCCAAACAGAGGTTGAATGACGAACTTCCAGATGTCATTGAGGTTGACAAAGAGCATCAGAGCAATGATGATGGCAAAGCCGATGATCTGCGCACGTTCCTTGGCCTTGTCGCTGATGGGACGACGGATGATGGCTTCGATGAGCAGAATGAAGATGTGTCCTCCGTCCAGTCCCGGGATGGGCAGGATATTCATGAAGGCCAATGCTACCGAGAAGAAGGCCGTCATCGACCAGAACTGAAGCCATTGCCAGGTATCGGGGAAGATGGAGCCCATTGTTCCAAAACCGCCCAATGACTCGGCGCCCTCCTTGGTGAAGACAAGCTTGAACTGGCGCACGTAATTGTAAAGCATGTTCCAACCTCGCTTGATGCCGGCCGGAATCGCCTCAAAGAACGAATAATCGATGTGGGTAAATACATCTTCGGTCATGTAATTCCGGAAGAATGCACCCATCTTGCCATCTTCGCTGACCAGCATGGTAGCCGACATGAGGGAATCGCCTCGATAGAAATCCACCTTGAGCGAATCGCCCTTATGCGACATCAATGCAAGGGTGACCTCGTGACGAAGCATCGTGAGCGAGTCACCCGCCAGGAGTCCTGCCTTCTCAGCGGGGCTATCGGCCATAATCGAATCGATGACGAAAGGCATACGGGCAATGGCGAATAGCTCAAGCTGGAGATTGTCGCGAAGGAAGACCTGTCCGATGGTATCGGGCAAAGCAATCTGGACTTCCTGTCCATTGCGACGCACGGTGACGTCGTTAGCCAAAAGCAAATTGCTATTGAGACGCGTATAATCGGTGCTCTTTCCATCGACCGCGATAATCTGATCGCCAGGACGGAAACCAATCTGCTGGGCATACTCGGAATATTCTACGCCGAAAGGCAGGTCCTCGATCTTGATGATGTCGGAACCCCAGTGCCAGGCCATGCAGATATAGATGAGGACAGCCAGAATCAGATTGTTGAGCACACCGCCCACCATGATCATAAACTGGGCGAACTTACCCCGCTTGGCAAATGCATCGGCGCGATCGGTTTCGGCATGTTCGGCATCATGTGTCTCATCGACCATGCCGACGATAGCACAATAACCTCCCAGCGGAACCCAACCGATACCATATTCGGTGTCGCTGGGATTGGGCTTGGAACTGACCTTGCGGTTGCAGACGAAGACGCCTTCCTTATTCCATTTCAGAAAAGAGAAACTATAGGCATCGAAGAAGAGATAGAACTTCTCGACACCCACCTTGAAGATACGGGCCCACATAAAGTGTCCCAGCTCATGTACAAATACCAGAATTGACAGCGATATGATGAGCTGCAGGGCCTTGAATAATATTGTTTCCAAAGTTTTTAAAGGGTAGTAAAAAGGGAGTTATAAGGGTGAAAGAAATTTGTACTTTTTTACAGAATACCGTTATTTCGGGATTACGGTATTACGGGATACCGGTATAACGGAATTACGGTATAACGGAATTACGGAATATCGTTCTTTCGAACCATTCAAAACCGTTTAGAACTAATCTTAACCATGTAATATCTCTCGAGCCTTGATGCGTGCCTCGGCATCGATGTCGAAATAATCTTCGAGCGAAGGAGCTGCGACGAAAGGCATGGCTGCCAATGTCTTCTCGTTCACCTCAGCCATCTGCAGGAACTTGCATTGGCCACGGCGGAATGCCTCGTTGGTCACCTCGTTGGCAGCATTGAGCACACAGGTGCGGTCACCGCCGGCGGCCAAGGCATCGAAAGCGAGACGCAGATTGGGGAATCGTTCCAGGTCGGGACGTTCGAAAGTGAGATGCGCATAATCCTCGATGCGAAGCTTACCATTGATTTGCGAAGGCATACGGTCAGGATAGCTGAGTGCGTAAGCAATGGGTACCTTCATATCGGGGCAACCCAACTGTGCCTTGATGGCTCCATCGCTGAACTGAACCATCGAATGGACGATGGACTGCGGATGTACAGCCACCTCGATCTGGTCGGTGTTCATACCAAAGAGCCAGCGTGCCTCGATAACCTCGAATCCCTTGTTCATCATCGAAGCTGAGTCGATGGTAATCTTGGCTCCCATGTCCCAATTGGGATGCTTGAGTGCCTGTGCAGCCGTCACGTCACGCATCTGCTCCATCGTAAAGGTGCGGAAGGGGCCACCCGAAGCAGTAATGATGAGCTTGTCGATGGGATTGTCGAGATAATGGGGCTTCTCGGAGTTGGCATTGTCATTCGAAAGCCACGGGAAGCAGCCACGGGCAATGCTTTCGCCCTGCAGACACTGGAAGATGGCCGAATGCTCGGAATCGACCGGCAGGATGGGCACCTGATACTCGGCACAAAGACCTTCGATGAGCTGTCCAGCCACGACGAGTGTCTCCTTGTTGGCGAGCGCCAGCATCTTCTGTGCCTTGATGGCAGCCACGGTAGGACGCAAGCCCGCAAAGCCCACCATAGCGGTAACAACAACATCAATCGGGCCGGCAGTCACGACCTGGCAAAGGCTATCGGAACCCGTCCAAACCTTGATGGGCAGATCGCTCAAGGCATCACTTACCCGATCGTAATAGGTCTCGTCGGCAATGACAACGACTTCGGGATGAAACTGCCGGGCCTGCTCGATGAGCAAATCAGCCGAACGATTAGCCGTAATGGCATAGACACTGAATAAATCAGGATGTTCGGCACAAACCTCCAACGTCTGCCGTCCGATACTTCCTGTACTGCCAAGAATTGCAATATTTCGCTTCATTTGGATTCTATTGTTAGTTTTTAGGGTGCAAAAATACTAAATATTTTTGATATTTCCGCACTAATTGATGAAAATTATGAGTCAAGCAGCCAAATTTTCATTTTTTTATTTGTTCCTATACCGAAAAAACACTATCTTTGCCGTATGAATATAGCAGTTTTATTGGCAGGCGGCAGCGGTCGCCGCATGGGAGGTCCAGAGCCCAAACAATTCATCCAGATTGTCGGACGCAGCATCCTGGAGCACTCGATTCGTGCCTTCCATCAGCATGAGGGCATCGACGAAATAGTTATCGTAGCCCATGCTGACTATATCGACCGCATCCGCGAAATTGCCGAACCCTACCCAAAGGTAAGGCACATCGTGCCAGGCGGCAAGGAGCGGTATGACTCCTCGTTGTCGGCCATTGCATGCTACAAAGATCGAACAGAGGTGAACCTGTTGATTCACGATGCTGTGCGCCCGCTCGTTTCAGAACGCATCATCACCGATTGCATTGAAGCACTCAAGACCTACAAGGCTGTCGATGTAGCTATTCCATGCACCGACACCATCGTGGAAGTGAACGCCGAAGGTGCCATTTGCCGGATTACACCGCGTTCGATGCTGCGCAATGTGCAGACACCGCAATGTTTCCGATTGGAAACCATTGCCAAAGCCTACGAGATCGGGCTCAAGGACCCGGCGTTCGTCACTTCGGACGATTGTGGTGTCGTCTTCCGCTATCTGCCCGACGAACCCATCTATGTAGTGGCTGGCGAAACAACCAACATCAAGGTCACCTACCCCGAAGATCTCATCCTCGCCGAAAAGATACTCAAACAGTGATTTTTGATTCCGAAAATAACATTGGTTTTAATAATTCCGAGAAACACACGAAAAGGCGAAAAAGACGAAAATTTTTTGTAGGTTTCGGTTATTTCGTACCTTTTCGGATTTAAAAGACTTTTGTATCTCAGGATTACATCTTACGAATCAGCGAATTATTGAATTATGGTTTGTATCCATTACGGACATCCCAAATTCGATAATTCGCTGATTCATGTTAATTATAGACTCAAGTCAGAGCGTTCTGAAGGCATAGCCCTGTTCAATCAGATATTCGATGGAAGCAGGAAGTGCCTCCTGGATATTACGCCATGACTTAGGCTGGTCGTGGAACGTTATGATGGAGCCATTGCGCACATACTTCTTCACGTTGTTGATGACATCCTGAGCGCTTAGACGTGAAGAATAGTCGCGAGAGACAAGGTCCCACATGATGATACGATACTTCTTCTGAAGCAAAGACGCCTGTCCGAATCGGAGCCATCCATGAGGCGGACGGAAGAGGTCGGACTGGATCAGAACGTTGGCCTTCTCGACATTGGCGAGGTAGGCCTTCGATTCGTAGGTCAGTGCTGAAATATGGTTCATCGTATGGTTGCCCAGGCGGTGACCTGCAGCCTTGACCTGCTCGAAGACGGCGCGATAGCGTGCCACGTTTTCTCCGACGCAAAAGAAGGTAGCCTTGATTCCATATCGTGCAAGCACATCCAACACCCAAGGGGTAACCTGGGGTGTGGGACCGTCGTCAAATGTCAGATAGACGCACTTTGGCTGCGAAGGGATGCGCCAGAAGCTGTCTTGAAACATCAAACGACGAAACCATGTGGGTGGTTGCTCGATGAACACGCTATAGGGTTACTTAAGCAAGTTGTACTTGTCGTAAGCAAGGTCGAAGTAATGGCGGAACTTGTCGGCGTATTCCTCGTCGAACTGATGATCGCCGGCATCCTGAGCCATCTGGAGCGCATCGCGCATCGTGAGCAGTTGCTCGCGGATGGTACGGCCCACTCCCTGTATTGCAGGCTTGTCTAAACGGAATACCCACTGGAGGTAATCCTCGTTCTGAGCCAGGATGTCGCCAACGATACGGCTGCCTTCCTCCATCTTGTTGCAGAGATAGTAGGTCTGTGCAAGGGTGAGTGCCGTATAGTCGTAGGGCACGTTGACCGACGGGATGGTCTTGTCGCAATACTCGGTGGCAGCGAGGGCACGGACGGTGTCGCCATGCTCCAGAAGCTCGTCAATCATGGTGACGAACATCATGCGCTGGGTGCGGCACATGCGGCGGTTGTTCTCGTCGAGATAGATGTTTGGATCCTGGATATTGCCCCAGACGAACTTGTTCATCATGTTGTCGTAGGTCTTGTCTATATCACAAGAGCTGGTACCACCATTCTCAAGCGGAACAATCTGATAGGCCAGGCCAACGAGACGGAAGTAGCGGTTCAACGAAAGATACATCTCAGAGCCGACCGTGGTAGCGAAATAGATGGGGCGCTTCCACCCGTCGCGCGCAATCTGGTCAATCATCGACAGCACGGCAATCTCGTTCTTGGTGATGTAGCGCTTGTTCGACAGATCGATGTGCATACGACGGGAAATAAGACTCTTGTCGGGCGTATCGATGACGGGAGAATTCGCTACTGCAGCCGAGTCGATGTTGATATACATCTTGGTGGCAGGAACGATGGGCACATCGTCGTATTTGCGCAGCTTGTCCTGATAGAACTGGTCCATTACGGCAGCAAACGATGCCTCACGACCATCGGTCTCGTCACTCACATAAGCATAATTAAGCTTATCAGCCACATATTGTGCTGGTGTGAACGAGATGGGAAGCGGATCAGACTCATAAGCCTGCGACTTCATCTGATTGATATACCAATCGGTCTGCAGATACGAAAGGTTGCAGACGCGAACATCGGTACGATAGCCCTCCACATCCTGGTTGTACCACAGCGGGAAGGTGTCGTTATCGCCATTGGTGAAGATGATAGCATTGGGCTCCAGCGAAGTAAGGTAATTCTTGCCGAAATCACGTGCCGTGAAACGGCCCGAGCGGTCATGGTCGTCCCAGTTCTGACCTACCATCTGGAATGGAACTCCCAGGCACAGCAGACCGAGAATGGCCGAAACGACAACACTCTGCTTCTTGGTCAGAGATTCGACGATTGACACAAGACCAGCGACACCCATGCCCACCCAGATGGAGAAGGCATAGAACGAACCCGCATACGCATAATCTCGTTCACGCGGCTGATATGGCGTCTGGTTCAAGTAAAGCACGATGGCCAAACCCGTCATGAAGAAGAGGAAGAACACCACCCAGAAGCCCTGGATGCCCTTCTGACCAGAAAATGCCTGCCAGAGCAGACCGAGCAGACCGAGCAGAAGAGGAAGCATGTAATAGACATTGTGTCCCTTGTTTTCTCGAATGGAAGCCGGCATGTTATCCTGGTCGCCCACGAGAATCTCGTCGATGAACTTGATGCCCGTGATCCAGTTGCCGCGGTCGATTTCGCCGTAGCTCTGCACGTCACTCTGGCGTCCGGAGAAGTTCCACAGGAAATAGCGCCAGTACATGAAGTTGACCTGATAGCTCAGGAAATACTGCATGTTTTCGGCGAAAGTTGGAACGGTGACCGGCTTGCCATCAATACGCACCTTTTGACCCTTGTAGTTGCTCCACTGCTTGTAGCCTTCCACGTGATTGCCCTGCTTGGAGTACATGCGCGGGAAGAACGTGGTGTAGTTGTATTCGTAGGTTTCCTTGTGTCCGCTCACAAAGTATTCATCGGGGTCATCCGGGTTGGTCTTGACCACCTTGGTATAGATGGGGGAACCCTGCTTGACAATAGGAGCTCCACTGGAATCGCGCTTCACGTCGCTGGCAAAGGTCTGACCGAAGAAAAGCGGATTCTCGCCATACTGCTCACGGTTCAGATATTTGGTGAACGAAAAGATCTCGTCGGGAGAATTCTGGTCCATCGGGAGCTGAGCCGAAGAGCGGATGATAATCTGTGCAAAGGTGGAATAACCGATGAGGATGGTGAGCAAGCACATCAGGATGTTGCTGGCCAGACGTGCGTTGATTTTCTTCCAATAGAAGATACCTACGACGAAAGCAATGGAAAGGACAATGCCGAGCAACCAGCCGTCGCCGACGAATGGCATACCACAAAGTACGACACCAGCAGCAAGCAGGATGCGCAAAGTGCGGTCGGATGTGTCCTTCTTGTAGCTCTTCCAAACACCAAAGGCAAGTAGTGCCAGGATAAAGAAGAAATAGAAGACCGTGCCGGTATTGAATGGGAATCCAAGGCCGTTGACCGCAAAGAGCTCAATCTGACCTGCGAGCTTGATAAAGCCTGGAATCATGCCATAGAGAATAAAGGCGATGATGAACACAGAAAGGAGCAACGCGCCCAGTGTACCCTTGAGTTCGGCATTCGGCTTCTTCTTGAAGTAATAGACCAGCACAATAGCAGGGATGCAGAGGAGGTTCAGGAGGTGCACACCGATGGAAAGGCCGACGATATAGGCCAACAGAATGATGTAGCGGTCGCCTTCGACGCCTGCACTGCGGCTCTCCCACTTGAGAATGAGCCAGAATACCAGGGCCGTCATGAACGACGAGAAGGCATACACCTCAGCCTCTACTGCCGAGAACCAGAAGGTGTCGGACCATGTGTAAACCAAGGCACCCACCATACCCGAAAGGAGAATGGTGACAGTCTGGCTCCAGGTCATGTCGTTATCGGACTTGTTGTTGCGGCAGACGACCTTCTTGGTGAGCGCAGTAATAGCCCAGAAGAGGAAAAGGATCGTACCTGCCGAGAACAGCGCTGACATACGGTTGACCCAAAGGCCCGCCAAGGCCATATCGCCCCCGGCAAAGTTCACAAAGAAACGTCCGGTGAGGTTGAAGAAAGTATTTCCAGGGGGGTGACCCACCTCGCCCTTGGCAGCGCAGGTGATGAACTCCGGACAATCCCAGAAGGATGCAGTCGGCTCCACCGTATTGAGGTAGGTGAATGCAGCCACCACAAAAGCAATCCATCCGAAGATGTTGTTAAGCAACTTGTATTGCTTGATCATGATAGTTTATTGATTGGATGTTGTTATACAAATTTGGGCGCAAATTTACTCAAATATCCTCAAAATCCCAAATTTTGAGCGCTGTAATTATGTTTTTTAAGCAATCGAATGCCCAATTTTTACATTCTTACAGTTTCACTTAACATTTATCGGACGTATTTTTACTGCTCGAAGGTGACCGCCATCAACCCGATGACTACGTCATTGGACAAGGTGCACAAGGTCAGACTTTCGAGCTGACGATTCGAATCGAGCGGCATCTTGAGGAGTTGAGCTGCACCATAGGGGATGCTCAAGCCCTTGGCGATTGGTGTATCCGCCTCGAAATCGGTGACATGGATATTGACGGCGCCATTGTCCTGTCCGGTTTCCTGCAAATCCTGCTTGAGGTTGCGCGAAACCTTGCCGCTGCCCAGATGCACACGATAAGGATGCTGGCTTGTGCTCCAATAGGCATGGTCGTCATAATAATAATCCTGCTCAATCGGGCACCAGTTGTAGGGATTGGTGAGATGCAAGGTGTCGGCACTTCCATCCGAATAGTTCGCCACGACAAGGCCATTGTCAAGGCGGCTCTGCATATTGTTCGTGCTGCCAGCAAGCAAAAGATAGGCGCATGAATAGTTCGTTGCAGCAGCCTGATTCGAAGAACCGGCATCGATGCGTTCCTTAGAAACCGGGATGGTCAGGCTATTGGGGAAATTATCCCAAAGTGAGGTATAGAGCACATTCTGCCCCTCCCTCGGCAGACGGAACCGAAGACCGAGGCCGGTGTCAAAGAATCCCTCTTCAGAAATAACGTTGCGAAGGCCATCATCCTCGATGGTTGCGGTCATCAACGGCACGCACCAGTCGCCCATGCCCTGCGAAGGAATCTCGAGCGTCGTGTAGGGCGAACGAGGAGAAAGGTACTGCTGACGATAGATATCATCGACAGACGCATTGTAATACTCGTCCAGTCGAAGGTAGGCATGACGACCTGATGCATTGGGAGTGATGTCGTCCAGACCAAGGGCAGTTTCATTCAGCGTGGGGCGATAGGGTTGGGCGGCAGGTTGGTCGTGAGCGGGCACAGAACTGCTTGGCACGGTGATACGCTGCGTCATCTCGCTGTTACCCTTCACCTCCAGGAACCGGCCATCACCCAATGGAAGCCGCACGATGACCTGCAAAGACTGCGGGAAGTGCTGTTCGATATCGTAGATATCTTGCCCATTCTCCCGATGGAAGCGATAGCTGATATAGGGGGTCGCTACATTGGCGAACTCCCATTCGGGAGGGAAACCTGGCTGCAAATAACAGTGGCCGTAGAGTGCATCGGGACGAATGCCGAAAAGACCTTGCATGATGGCGCGTGAGGTAATGCCCACGTTATCTCCGAAGTCTCGATAGGCCTCCTTGAGCGCCTTGTCGTAGTAGCTGATCTGTCCGAAATTGCCGGGACACGCACCGGCACACATCTCGTCAAACAAATCGCTGTAGAGAAGCCTGTAGCCCATCTCGCGACGCCCGGCGATAAAATAGGCCAGTGCCATATTTGCCACCTCTTCGTGTGCCACATTATTGGTGCTCCAGGCGTAAGGCATCCAATCGGACGTGCTGATGGTGAACAGTTCCTGACTGGGGACAGGGAATCTGGTGCTCGAGACATCCAAGGGAATATGGGGAATGCAGGCATCGACCCATCTTGTTGCCTGGTAAGCCTGTTCTGGCGAACAAGCTCCGCAATCGATGGGCGTATAGATGCTCCAGATAGCCGGATCGGCATGCACGCGCTTCAGGCCCATGAAATCCTGAAACTCCGCCCAATGCCCATCGACCTCTGTACCTGCTGGGATCCACAGGCGACGGTTCATGGCATCGAGGATAGCTGCAGCCTCCGAGCGATAGGGCGTCGGATCTTCTCCAATCAGCTCAGCAATGCGGCCAATGAGCAGATTGCCGCGGTAGTTATAGGCCGAAGCATGCGTCACGGCCCCACTGTTGTAGTAGAGGGCATCGCTGGCCCAGATGCAGCAATAACCATCGTAGAGATGGTCGCCATCGGGATCCCAGTTGCGCTTCTCCCATTCAAGGTGCAGCTTCAATGTCGGCCAGAACTCACGCATGAGTGCCGTATCGGCATCATATTGGAAATGCCAGAGCAGCTCATCGATATAGTTGAGGTTCATATCATAGTGGCTCATCTTTCGGTCATCATTCGGCAACTTGCAGATGTAGCCGTTGCTATACATAGGAGTGCCCCACTTCTCAGCCGAACGAGCCAGATTCTTCGTCGTATCCTGGGCAGGATGCGGATAGATGGGTTCGATGTCGCGCACCATGCTCCGTGAATAGGCTCGGAAATGGCTAAGCTGACGATCGAACCATCCGGTCACATCGCCCACATAGCCTCCTCGCCAGCCTGCAAGCGGGGTGCGCCAACCGATGCAGCCATGAAGCCAGGTCTGTCCATCCCACAAACCATCGGCGGCGGCCATCAATGTAGGGCCAAGCGTATTGATCAGCGGATCGGGTGTCTCGAAACGCAACTGGCCAATCAATTTCTCATGGAACAGATTCTCCTTCTCCATGCGTTGTGCACCTTCTCGGGGATTGATCAGTTCGAGGTGGTCGTTATCGACGAGACGCAGATAGGTCGTACCCTCTGCATCCCATTGCAATTGCTGGCTAAGCGAATCGGGACAATTTGCCAATGCCTCAAAATGCTCACGAGGATCAGTTCCCAAGTCACCATTGCGCTTCATCTTCATCTGAGAGATAGGCCGGCGAAGTGCGATGAGCTGCAAAGTCTTGTGCTTGCCCAAGCTTTTCTTGGGGAAACTCTTTGCTTCAAATTGCCAGAGTGCATGATTGCCTTCCTGCTCCGCAATGGCCCGCACACGAAGTTCTCCTCCGCCCCACTGCTCATCAGTCACCACATATTCGCGTATGCCTCCTTCATAATAGGCACGGCAATAGGAAGTGGAATCCAAGGCATAAAGCCGGTCACCGACCTGCAGGTGAAGCTGGATATTCCAGGCCTTGCCCTTGTCATAGGTTGCAAAAAGCGGACGATCGCTGGTTTCGAGTCGCCAGTTGGCATGCGAACCATAAAGAGCACGGGAATACCGGTTCCATCCGTTTTCACAAACGAAACCGCGACCTTCAGGAAAATACTGTAGTTCACGCTGGCCTGCATACACGGCAGACCCGGTCAGCAAAAGAAATAGAATGTAAAATAGTGCACGTTTCATGGGGCAAAGATAAAGAATAATTGGCGAAAAACAAAATTTTGCATTTATTTTTTGTACAATTGAAGAAAATACATTATATTTGCGGCATGAACCAGAAACAATCAGGCCCAATAGGCATTTTTGACAGTGGCTTCGGCGGACTCTCTATTTTCCGCGAAATACGCCACGTCCTCCCCGAGTATGATTACATATATTTGGGTGACAATGCACGCGCTCCTTATGGAGACCTGCCCTACGACAAGGTCTATCACTTCACACGCCAGGCTGTCTTCCGCATGTTCGATATGGGCTGTCCGCTCGTAATTCTTGCTTGCAACACGGCATCGGCAAGGGCACTGCGAACCATCCAGCGCAAGGATCTGCCCGTCTGTGACGACCCGACTCGTCGTGTGCTGGGTGTGATACGCCCCACAGTCGAACGTGTCGAGCACCTCACCTATTCCCGCCACATCGGACTGATCGGCACCATTGCGACTGTGTCCTCGCATTCGTATGACCTTGAGATAGCCAAGGATCCAGCCTATTTCGCACAAGCAGGTGTCGATCCATCGACCTTAGCTCCTGCCGAACCGTCGTTCTACGTCCACGAAAACTCCAAGATTGTAGCCAGCAATCCCAATCCTGTCATCCTCACGTCCCGGGCTTGCCCTGACTGGGTGCCCATGATCGAGGCAGGCAAGATGAAGGAGATGCACGGCATTGTGAAAAACGACTTGGCGGAGCTTCTTGACCAGGACCCCGAAATTGACACCATCATCCTGGGCTGCACCCACTATCCGCTCATCACCTCTCTCATCCAGACGGTGCTCCAGGAATTGGATCATCCGGAAATCATCCTGATGCCACAGGGAAAGCCCGTAGCCTACAGCCTGAAGGACTACCTCGTCAGACACCCGGAGATGAAGATACGTCTCTCCACTGAAGGAAGTGCCAAATACCTCACATCGGGTGACACCGTGAAATTCGAGGAATTAGGTTCCCAATTAATCGGCAAGGGCGTAAAGATTCATGCTGAGAAACTGACGTGGTGAAGGTGGATCCGAATGATTTGAAGGATTAAAGAAGTTTGAAGGGTTCGAATAATTCAGATTAGTTCTGAAAGATTCGGACCCTTCTTCTTATTTCAAAACATTATTTTCCAAACATCTTCGCTACACGCTTGATGCCGGCAACGAGCTGCTCGATCTCTTCTTCCGTATTGTAGAAGGAAAAGCTGGCTCGTACAGTGCCCTGTATGCCCAGACTGTGCATCAAAGGTTCTGCACAATGATGACCCGTGCGCACAGCTATGCCTAACTTGTCCAAAAGCATCCCCATATCATAGTGGTGGATATCGTCCACCAGGAAACTCATGACCGCGGACTTATGGTGTGCATTTCCAAAGATGCGCATGCCAGGAATCTTTTTGAACTCATCAGTACAAAATGTGAGCAGCTGATGCTCATAATCGGCAATCTCATCCAAGCCAATCGCCTCGACATAATCCAGCGCGGCAGCGAGAGCGACTGTACCGATGAAGTCTGGAGTCCCCGCCTCAAACTTATAGGGCAGTTCATTGAAGGTTGTACCTTCGAACGAAACGGTCTTGATCATTTCGCCGCCGCCTTGATAGGGCGGCATCTTCTCGAGCCACTCACGCTTACCATAAAGCACCCCGACACCTGTCGGTCCATAGATCTTATGACCAGAGAAGACAAAGAAGTCGCAGTCGAGCTCCTGGACATCCACCTTCAGATGAGGGACAGACTGTGCACCATCGACAAGAACAGGTACGCCCTTGCTATGGGCATAATCTATGACTTCCTTGACGGGATTGACTGTTCCCAGCACGTTTGAGACATGTGTCAGACTCACCAGCCTGGTGCGCTCGGTAAAGAGGCTCTTGAGATGTGCTACGTCAAGCTCCTGCAGCTCGTTCAGACGAGCATGACGGATGACGATACCCTTGCGAGCCTGAAGCAACTGCCAGCTGACGATATTGGAGTGATGTTCCATATCGGTGACAATAACCTCATCGCCTTCGCCGAGAAATGCCTCACCGAAAGAATAGGCAACGAGATTGATGCTCTCGGTTGTGCCGCGGGTGAAGATGATTTCGGCACTCTCCTTCGCATGGATAAACCGCTGTACACGCTGACGCGCACCTTCGTGCAAATCGGTGGCATCCTGACTCAAGAAATGAACACCCCGATGCACATTGGCATTGTGATGCAGATATCCGTCAGTCAGCTTGTCGATGACGCAGAGCGGCTTCTGAGTAGTAGCTCCGTTGTCGAAATAAATAAGCGGCTTGCCGTAAACCGTACTGTTGAGTATGGGGAAATCCTTTCGGATTGAATTAATATCTAACATATCTCGATTTTCGGAAAAATGTGATATCGGTATCACGTAATCTCGGTAATACGATATAACGAAATAACGAAATCCCCAAGAAAAATTATTAAAAAAGCCCATACAAGGAAACTTGTACGGGCTTTATCATTGATTGGGCATGATGCCCGAAAGAACCGTTTATTCAGCCTTTGCCTCTGGTTCAGCAGCGGGAGCGGCAGGAGCAGCCTCAGAAGCCTTCTTCGAACGAGAACGACGAGTCTTGGTCTTCTTCTCGACATTGTCCTTAAGGAGATTCTCGTTGTAATCGACGAACTCGATCATAGCCATTTCGGCGTTGTCACCGAGACGGTTCTGGCCAAGCTTGAGGATGCGAAGATAGCCACCGGGACGATTGGCAATCTTAACGGCGATGTCGCCGAAAAGCTCCTTGACAGCCTCCTTATTCTGAAGGTACGAGAATACAATACGACGGCTGTTGGTGGTATCCTCCTTTGCGCGATTGATGATAGGCTCAGCATAAACACGGAGTGCCTTAGCCTTGGCAACTGTGGTGTTGATGCGCTTTGCCCTGATCAACGAAACAGTCATGTTGGCGAGCATAGCCTCACGATGAGACTTGGTTCGTCCAAGGTGATTGAATTTCTTATTATGTCTCATTGTTTTTATTAGTCTTTATCAAGTTTATATTTGGAGATATCCATTCCGAACGACAAGTTGAGGCTCTGGAGGAGCTCCTCGAGCTCGGTCAGAGACTTCTTGCCAAAGTTGCGGAACTTGAGAAGGTCAGTCTTGTTGAATACTACCAGCTCGCCCAAAGTCTCAACCTCGGCACTCTTCAAGCAGTTGAGCGCACGAACAGAGAGGTCCATATCGGTAAGCTTGGTCTTAAGAAGCTGACGCATGTGAAGCACTTCTTCATCG
>JAEEGG010003581.1_pt1 | contig 38614 bp, 40 predicted proteins | sample 9134161 | NCBI WGS metagenome assembly JAEEGG01 (sample SAMN16246543, study PRJNA631951) | gut metagenome | biome: gut microbiome; feature: rumen; material: CR-attached | host: Bos | place: Iran: Karaj | collected 2018-10 | reverse complement strand
GATATTGGCTACCTAGCTCAACTGAATAGAGCATCTGACTACGGATCAGAAGGTTATGGGTTTGAATCCCGTGGGAGTCACAAAGATTTGAAAATGAAGGACTTGCATCAATGCAAGTCCTTCATTGTTTAGTGGGAGCCTGGTGCGAGAGCTTGCTTTCGCACCAGGCTCCCACTAAACAATGCGAAGGCCGGCTGGGCCGGCCTTCGCATTTTCAAACCTTCGCCCAAGACGAAGGCCGTAGGCCCGGGAATGCGCAGGCGCCCAGCCGCCGAGCACAATCCCGCCAATGGCCAACAGGATGGTCCTCAGTTCAGCAAGAAATCGACGACGATAGGCCGGTGGTCCGAAGGGTGCCAGAAGTTCGAAATCTTCTGCGGATTGCGGACGGGTGTGGTGTAATCGTCGGAAACGATCCGGTCGGAAACGATGCAGTCGAAAAGCGGACGGGTGCAGTAAACGTAGTCGATGCGGGCACGGCCTCCCGTCGTGGTATAGAAATCATTGGGATGGCGCTCGTGAACCACGTCGATATACGGCGTCTCCGCCAGGATATAGTCGTGCACCAGCAGCCGGGAATCATCCTCCGGGTAATGATATACCCAATTGTCCACGCGGGAACGGCTGTTGAAGTCGCCCATCATCATCCAGTACTGACCAGCGGCTTCGTCGGAGGGCAAGGTGCCGATCGTGTGCTGGCAGATGTATTCCATCTCGGTACGGCGGTAATAGTCACCCTCGCGGGCAGACCCGCTCCGCTCCCTGTCTTCCTTCGGAACGCCATAGCCGTAGGCCTGCGGCCAGGTGTGCAACGACACGATGTTCAACTCCCGGCCACGGACGCGGAGTCGTGCCCAGCCAGCCCCGTGACAGACCAGCGTGTCCGCGTTGCCCGTAATGCGGGCCACTTCCTCAATCGGATAACGGGATGTGATCACCTGCGGATAGTCGTCTCGCCATCCCCCGAGGAAGACGTACTTATGCCCGTAACGGCGTGCCAGTTCGCTCCATCCATCCGGCAGATATTGTTCATCTTCAAGCATATAGTCATCAGTCCAGTCCTTGTAGATTGTCGCAGCCTCGCAGAACACGCAGACGTCGGGACGCTGCGCCCTGACCCAGGCAACAAAACGGTCATAATGATCCGGCTGCCCGTCCCACATCCCGTTCTGGATATTCCAGTACAAGAGCCGGAAGTCAGACGGCCGGCGCGCGGCGAACGCCATCAGCAGGAAAACGCAGACAGTCACCGCAGAAAGTCCAAAGATCCATCTTTTAGCCATAAATGGTTTTCATATTGCTATCGGGATGCAACGGGCGATAGCCGGTAAACGACTACATCGTGGGAGCCTACGACAACCGAGGCTGGATTCTGGACCATCTTCTTGCGCAGTTTTCCTTTTCCCTTCACAAGGGTCGTGAAAGGCTTGGCAGAGGCGTTCCACAAATCTTTGACAGTGTAGTTGACCGTGGCGAAATCCGTGCTGCGTCCGCTGAGATCGTCGTCTACCTCGAGGCTGGACCAGTCGATGGATACATCGGCCGGTTCAGGGCCGACATTCAAAATGCAGAAGGCCCAGTCACCGCCTGAGAGCGGTTTGAACCAATATTGGATGTCCCCGTCTGTCTTCAGGCGCAGACCCTGGATGCCCAGCGGGTCCTGGTCGATGGCGATGACGTCGCGGTTGGTGATGATCGCAAGTGTTTCGGGGCTCATATTGGTGATGTCATTGCCGAGGATGAGCGGCGCGGCCATCATGCACCAGAGAGTGAAATGGGCACGGTCTTCGGCATCAGTCATTCCATTGCCGACTTCAAGCATATCGGGATCGTTCCAATGGCCGGGCCCGGCATACTTCCGGAGCGGTTCGTTGAGGTCCACAATCGGCATCACGCCGAGCGGCGTCCACATCTTGTTGCCATTCTCGTCATAGCGCTGCGGGATAGGCAGGAAGCCCACACCGATATCTCCCGTGGTACGCCAGGAATGGCCGACTTCGGCAGCCCATTCCCAAGGCTTGCTGCTCCCCCATTCGCACATGCTGAAAAAGATGGGGCGGCCAGCCGCGCGAAGGGCATTGCGCATCAGCGCATAAGCGCCCTTCGGGTTGATGTCGTTGGTGTAGCACCAGTCATACTTGAGGTAATCGACGCCCCAATATGCGTACATGAAGGCATCCTGGTACTCATGGCCTAGGCTGCCCGCATAGCAGGCACAGGTGTTGGTCCCGGCATCACTGTAGATACCCAGCTTGATACCTTTTGCATGGAGGTAATCGGCCAATGCCTTCATTCCGGATGGGAACTTTTCGGGATCTTCGTGGATAAATCCGCGCTCGTCGCGCTCCCCGTGCCATCCGTCGTCGAGATTGAGATACACGTATCCGGCATCGACGAGCCCCAGCGAAACCATTCTGTCGGCAATATCCTTAATCAGGGTCTCGTTGATATTTGTCTGGAATTTGTTCCACGAGCTCCAGCCCATCTGCGGCGTATCGGCCAGACCCTCCCATTTGGCACCTGGCGCATCCGGTTTGCGCTCCTGAGCGAGGGCCGGACTAGTAAGCAGCAGTACAGCTGCGATGAATGTCAGAAAGATGTGAGTTTTCATGATCCGTATTATTTCATTATATCTGTCTTTGTTCCGCCGCTATCCCCTTATTCGTCAGCCCTGCGGGCCCTGTTCCATTTATTGTGCAATTTATAAAAAACTCTCGAATTTTCATATAATTGTATCCCGGAACCAATCATCCGGGATATGAATGCCAAGTACATTTTCGTCTCGGGAGGCGTTGCCTCGTCGCTTGGCAAAGGCATTCTCGCAGCCTCTCTCGCCAAACAGGCGCACAGTTTGCCATCGTATTGTATTGATAATCAGCGTTAGATTTCATGAAGTTGTGCGCCATAGGCCGATTTCGGAAGTAGGCGCACGGATACCTTTTTCATAACCATGCAGAATGCGTGTCGCCTTGCGCCTGTTTGGCGCAAGTCCTCTTTCTGTTCAGACGGGAATAGAAAAATATGGCAATTCGTTTATAATCATCAAGTTAGTAGGATGGTTGTGGGCCATGTTGGAATGCAGCGGATTGAGCGACACATTCTCTGCCGCAACAGGATTGTAGCAGCCTGTTCAGTCCTATCGCGGCCGTGTTTTCGGTGAATTGACCGTTTTTCCAGCCGCGACAGGACTCCATAGCGTATGAGCGTCCTGTCGTGACCAAACAACGGCAAACCACGACTGGAAAGGCAGGCTCTTGGGCAAACCAAATAATCACCCTCCACACGAACCTTTGTTATACCGTGTCTTAGTGTGGAAGGTCATACCGGATCGGGGGCGTCTTCCTCAGACGAAGGCTTCTCACGGTACGTGATGGCTCAGCAATTGGAAGATGAATTTCGGGTAAGCGGGAACCTGTTAGCGGGAAACCATTTTCGCTCAGCCTTTCTCAGGCCAGGACCATCAAGTCCCCCCTTGTTTTCTAACCATCGCGCGGCAGCTCTTTAGGTAAATCCCTGATTCTCAGCGGATAGTTTATGTACAAGGTGCTCGGTCCGCCGTCCAGGCAGCAAATTGCGCGGACGATCGAGGATGTATGTATTGATTATCAGCGTCTTATAAGAACCCCAGCCGCGCGATGGTTGCAAAACTAACGACCTTCTGGTTTCTACGATGGTCCCTATTCTGCCCACCCGGTTTTTGGCGCTGATCCGAAAAATCATTTTTTGCACCGCAACGGAAGCACCAATGGATAAACCGCTGTGTAACAAATGCGTGCATTGCAGCGGAATGGAGATGGCGCAATGCCGCGAATGGTGCTGGCCGGGAAACAGTGCCGGACTAGAAGGTCAGCGCGAAGGTCATTCCCGGAGCCGGCGCGACACCGGTCGCAGTCTGGGCGAGATTGATGGAAGGATACAGGGAGGCGTTGGCATGTCTTCTGCGGCCGTCCTGGTAATACTGATTCTTGACTTTCGCGATCTTCACGGCATCGACGCAGGACCAGATATCGACGGTCAAGTGCGCGAGGGCGACACCGCCCAGGGCGATCAGGTAACCGCGGGCCTTACTCCTGTCGGCTTCCGAGAGGGTATAGGTTCCATCCGCACCCTTGGCAGCATAGCTCGCCACATTCTGGGCCAGGATGCTTCCCGCAGTGCCCAGCACGACGCTCGTACCCAGGAAGGCCCAGCCACGGCCGGTCTCCTTCATAATCAGTTGGCCGAGACCCGGCGCCGCGAGCGATTCGAGTCCGATCCAAAACACGGAATAGGGATCGGTATCGCTCTTCACATAATCGCGGGCAGAATAATAATTCTTGAGGTCTTTGTAGGAAGTGCTCTGAGGGGCTCTCTGTGCGAAGGCGGTGGTGCTTACCACGGCAAGCACGATGAGGATGACAATACGTCTCATTTTACACGAGTATTTGGTTTTTTCGGGCGGCAAAGATACACTTTTTTTCACTTCTCCACCCGGTGAAACACAATCGGGGTGCTGCTCATATCTGCGGCGCGGAAGGTCCAACTTTCCAATTCCAGACAGTTGCCGCCATCATAGATTCTTGCCTGCATCGGCTGGCCTTTTGGAACAGGCTGCGGAGTGTAGCTGTAGGTCCAGTCGCCTTCCTGCCAGAAGCCATCTTCAATGGAAAAACCCGTGCCGTATTTATAGAGCGTTACCAAAAGGTTGTCGGAGGGACCTTCTACGGTGTAGGCAAATGACTGGTTGAATTTCCGGCCACTGAGCAGATAACCTGTTCCGTCGCTACGGAATACCCAGGTATAGGATGAGAGGCCGAACGTCAAGGCGGCGCTGAATCCCCGCCCCGTCCAGCGTCCTACGATCGGCGACTGATGGTCTTTTGCGGGAACGCCATATTTCGGATCTCCTTTCTTGTTGGACAACGGGTCGGATGGCTGCTTGTACCAGGGATAGGTCACGTGTGTGAATGTCCGGTCAAATACATACCGGAAGTCATCCCAGGAACGGGCGGTATATTCAATCGTATCGCCCGCAGCGAAGACGCAAAGATAGTCATAGCCTTTATACCCGCTTGAAGTGAACTGATAGTCAGTCAGCCAATAGTTGAAAGGATCGTACGCCACTTCTTGTTGGCCGTTCTTGAGCGTCTTGACGGTCCGCAGGTATCCTGTACCGTCTTTCTTGAAATGGCAGACCTCCGTGATGGAGAAAGGAAAGTCTGCATAGAGTTGAACCTGGTCGTCGATACCGCTGCTGTTACCGCCACTGATATCATGGTGCAGATGCAGCCAGTCACTCTGCCAGGTACCTTCCAGGAAATTGGGTGCTCCTTCCGCGCTCTTCACAACTTCTGGCTCGAGGAGCAGCAGGCATTTCACGTCACGGATTTCCTGGAGGAACTGGAAGAAATCTCCCATGGTTGAGAAAACGATTCTCTCACCGGAAGGCTTGTAGACGCCGTTGATGTCATCATACACGAAACTGATCAGGTGATACACCGTTTCCCCGCGCCATATCATCTGATACACTTGCGTCGGCGCTCCAAGTGCGTACGCCTTGACGATTTCCCTCAAAGCTTCAGGCAGATTCTGGTAAGAGACGTGATTGACGGGGACTGCCCGGCCTATAGAGCCCAATACTATATAGCCCACTTCTTGATCTTGATAAAGACTCGTGATGTCCATCAGCCGCAGGGTTATCTCGCGATTCTCCACGTAGAAGGTACCGATCTCCTCCCCGTAAGATCCGTCTGGAAGAATCGGAAGCTCGCCACCGGGGTTGTCATCAATGCGTCCACAAGCAATCAGAAGTGTCGCCAAAAAGGACAAATACAATATGAATGACTTCATCACGCTTCAATAATCATTCAGCAGGTCCCTTATCAGTTATTCGAAGATCTCGGCCAGCCGGGATTTGAGGCCTTCGCCGCGGAGGCCGCGGGCCACCACGATCCCGTCAGGATCGATCAGAAGGTTATCGGGAATGGCGTTGACCGAATAAACCTCAGCGGCGGCATTTTTCCAGTACTGGAGGTCGGAGAGGTGGATCCAAGGCATATTCCAGTCTGCAATGGCTTTCACCCAAGGTTCTTTCTCCTTGTCGAAAGAGATGCCGACAATCTCGAAGCCCTTGCTGTGATACTTCTTGTAGGCATCCACCACGTTGGGCATTTCAGCCTTGCAGGGGCCGCACCAGGAAGCCCAAAAGTCGACCAGCACCCACTTGCCCTGGCCCACATACTCGCTCAACTTATGCATCTTCCCTTTGGGATCGGCCTCTTCCAGGTCCAGAAATTTCTGACCGACGATGGACAGCTGGGCCTTCTGGGCTTCCTTCTCTTTTGCAGACTCTTCCTCTATCTGGCGTTTTAAGGCCTGTACATACGGATGCTTGGTGAACGGCGCGTCGGAAGAGACGAGTTCATTGAACTTTTCTTCACCGGCGAGCGCGGATACATTGGACAGATAGACGACCGGGATGAGGTTGTCCATATTTTCCTCGATCATGCTGACGTACAGATCTGCATACTTGCCGAGTTCCGCCTCGTATTCCCTGATAAACTCGGCTTCCCGCGCTTCCTGCTCTTCCTTGGGAAGTGCCAGAAATGCTTGGATGAAACGGGTGTATTCCGCATAGGCGGCCCCGTCGCGCTTGTCGTAATCCGACAGTTTCGTATTAAGCGAAGAACCCGTGAAGGTGCTGTCGGCCAAGTTGATCCGCACGGGCTTCCCATCGTTGAAAAGCGGGAACCGCCAGTCCCATCCTTCGATTTGGACCGAGAGGAGGGCATCTTTCGGTGCCTTTCCCTTCATCGTGAAAGCGCCGTCGGCGATGACGGCACTGTCAATGGGAGATTCCGTGAGCTTGTCCACAAGATAAACTACCGCATTTTCGTCCGGGGCATTGCATCCCGTCACCGTGTACCTGACATCATTGCCGCTGCAGGCAAACATGCACGTGGCGGAAACCGCCAGCATAATGATTGAAAAAGTTCTCATTTTATTATCTGAATTTTACTGATCCAATTCCTTTCTGCCCGCTTCACGGGCTATTCTGAGCTGTTCTTTCTTCTGAAAGATCGATTGCCCGACTTGTTCTCCCTCTTTCTTGTCCAGACTGCCAGCGGCTGCCTCCAGTATCTTCTGACGCTGAATGCTGAATACCTCCAGTTCCTTGTCCGACACTTTCATCATCAGTTTGCACTGTTCATAATCGCCCTGCATACGCTGGAGCAATACCTGGCTGAATGAAGGAAACAGCGACGACTCGAATTCCGACAGACTCTCATAAGACTGAATGGCTTCACTCGCCTGCTGCTGAAAAGTCTCCGCAACCTCTTTCTGGTATCGGGCCCGCTCATCATAGAACGAGGATACCGTCTCCACGAAAAGGAGGTTCCCGATGGTCCTGATGGTTTCAATGTTGGTCCGGAAGATATTCTCCGTGGTCGTGGTGTAGTGCAGGTCGGGAATATTGATGGCCAACCGCCCATAGCTGTTGCCAAACTGAGCGGGGTGTGCAACCAGATCCACTTGGCCGTCAAAAAACTCATTCAGTTGTTCATCGCAGTATTGAACCGATTTCAGGGTTTCGCGCATGTCATACATGATCATCATCACCATTTCCCGCTTCTCGGCATTCTGCTTGTTGCGGTCGATGATGGCCGTGGTGCCGAATGTGAGCACAATGGAGACCGTCGTGGCCGCCAGTGTCATCAGGAATCTTTTCCAGGACGATACCTTGCGTTCTATTGCCATAGGATACGATAACTAATGCGTAAAGAGAAGGATTGAAAAAAAAGCCTTGTATCGCAAAGGTAAGAATTATTGTTGGTCATCTTCTGGTTTTTGCTTATTTTTGTTGACCAGGATCCGTTTTAAAGACTTATAGCAAATGAAGCAGTTTTTAGTGCTTGCCAGTCTGGTGCTTCTGATGACAGGGTGCGGTGTTTCATCCAGTTCGTATTACGACCGGAACCGGCACCACGACAGGTCGGACTATCGCTACGACCGGTCGCGCTACGACCGCAGCCACCGCCATCGCGACTATGACTATTACGACTATAGCCGGTCGAACCGCCCTGTCACGCCTGTGCATCGGGATACCCGCCGCCACTATCGGGCCGGTTACTCCAACACCATGGCATCCCGCGTGATCGGTCATTATATGGATATCAAGGCCGAGGCTATCTCACGCTATTCGCGTAACGCCGACGTGAGCGTGGTCACCGACGAAAACGGAATGCCCGCACTCCAACTCATTTATACCGGCGATTACCTCATCGCTTTCTTCAATGGCTTCCTTTCCGACAAAGGAGAGGTGGAACTCGACTACATCTGCAAGTTGATGAAGGACGAGAAGCACACGCAAGTCAGCATCGTAGCCAGCACCCGCAAAGAGGAAGGCACAGGCCTCCTCATGAGTGTAGATGCCATCCGGGACTATCTGGTCAAAAGGGGCATCGCCAAGAGACGCATCGTTTACACGGATGTAGTGCGCGGCGGTGAATACTTTACCGACTACTATACGATTACTTTCTCGGCCGACAACAACATGATCCGCCGTGCCGACCGGGGTTCGCTCTAGTTATCAAAAAGTCAAACAAACCTATGAAAAAACGCCTTCTCTCCATTCCGGCCGTGGCCCTGCTGATCCTGTTCGCTTCAGGATGCGGATCGCTGGGTTCGATCGCCAACAACCTCGGCAACCTGGGCCTGGGTGCACGCTCCTTCACCTTCAACAGCCTGCCCCAGAATCTGGACGAGCTGAAAGCTCTTCCCGAAGCGAGCATGACCGACCCTTATGCCGTCGCTGCCCTTACCCTCGCCGCGCTGACACGCTACGGCACGAGCAGCAGCGACTGTTTCGAAATGCTCAATTTCCTCAAGGGCCCTGAACCGCTTTCGGGCTACGAGAAGCAGTTTATCCGTGAACGGCTCGAAGGTAAGACCTACAAGCCCTTCTCTTATTTCAGGGGAGCAACGCCGCGGAACAACTACACGCCCAGCCAGCCCTATAAGGTCACGATCGACAGCAACCAGTACTCCTTCACCACCGACGGCTCCGGCCATCAATGGTGCACGATGTGGGTTACATCGGGCGGCGCCGACAACCCGCGCTCCATCAAACTCCGCAAAAAAGGGAGCACCGGTCAGTGGTTCCTCAACGACATCCAGTGCCTGAGCGACATCCGGACACCGGTCGCCGAGGACAAATGGTATTAGGATTCCGAATCTGACGCTTCCGGTTGCGGCCGGAAGAAACTGAAATGCACATTGCCGTACTTCTTCTCCTTCACAAAGGAGGGATGTGCGGCAAAGTTGTATTCGGCCGGATGTTCGAGAATGAGATAGCCTTGTGCGTGGACCAGCCCTTTTGCAAGCACTTTGTCGGGAATCGTAGCGAGCCCTTCTATCGCATAGGGAGGGTCGGCGAAGACAATATCGAAACGCTTCGTACAAAGAGGAATGAAATCGAAGACATTGTGACGCACGACCTGAACGGTTTGCGCCACGCCCAGCGCAGCAGCCGTCCGGCGGATGAATGAAGCATTGACCGGATTCATCTCCACCGAGATGACGCTGCCCGCACCGCGGGAGGCAAACTCGAATGCGATGCTGCCGGTGCCGCCGAACAGGTCGAGGACGGCAAGTCCGTCAAAAAAGAACTCGTTGTCGAGTGAATTGAAAAGTCCTTCCTTGGCAAAGTCCGTAGTGGGACGCGCCTGATAGCCGACGGGCGGATTGATGGCCCGTCCGCGAAGGGAGCCGCCGATGATTCTCATAGCATCTCCACGCTGGCGAAATGCCGGAACAGATCGCCCTTGATGCCGTCGCCCGCCTCCCCGAAGAAATGAACGGTCGTCACTTCAGGATTGATCTGGAACTGGCGGATGGCTGCGAACAGATAGTATTGGGCTGTAACCTCATCTGCGGCCGGATAGGAATTGCAGAGCAGAAGCCGGTCTCCGGCGGCCAGCACGATATCGACGGTTTCCCCGTCAACATGGAGCACCACTTTGTTGTAGCAGTCGAGTGCAGCGGCGGCTTCCAGCATATCGGCAAGGAGGCGCGCAGCGGCGTCGGGTCCGGCATAAAGAAGAACTGCCTTATAGCAAGGCAGTTCTAAACTTTTTACCGAATCGGTTTTCTCAAGGATGACGACTTTGGACAGCAGATCCGCCGCGGCATCCGGCGAGAAATACCCTTGCGGAATCAGGGTAAACTTCAGCACTACTCCCAGTTTCCGGCGTTGTTGTTGGCGTTGTCGATGGAACCGACCATCAGGCCCGGATAGCGATCCGTATCTTCACGCTCGGCCACCAGATTGACGATCTGCTGACGGTCCATGCCCTTGAGCAACTTCCAGTAAGGCATCTGCGCTTCAAAAAGCGGGACGTCCACGCCGGACACCTGCTTGATGATGCTCTTCATAATCACGGTATCGCCATCGGAGAACGGGATGTAACGGAGATCGGTGACCTTGAAGCCCGGACGGTTGGTGAAGAGGGTATCCCGGACGTTGGTCTGCTGAGGGATACGGACGATCAGGTTGTTGTCGCCTGCTTCGTACAGTTCGAACAGCTTCTCCATAAGTTTGTCGCCCTTGAGGTTGCGCAGGGTCTTCTTGACGGCTTCGGTGTGGAGGACGGCGGTGGAGTCATCCTCGGAACCGATCTGGCGCATGATGGTGATCTTGCCGTTGTTGTAGAAGTCGATCAGCGAGTCCATCACAGGGGCATAGTGGCCATAGGTGTCCCTGTAAGTCACCTGGAGGGTACGGATGTCCTTCAGTTGTTCGACAGCCACATTCTGGCGCTGCTTCAGTTCTTTCTGGAATTTCATCGGCTCATTGATGCTCCGGAAAAGAAGGAATGCCAGTCCGATGATCAGGAGAGGGAAAATGAAATAGGTTAAAAGTTTTCTCATATTGGGTTAATTTTAATATTCGTTGTCGCGTGGTACGCCAAATTTGATTTGACTTACAAAAGTAAAAAATTTATTTCAAGACTACAATATATTTTTAATTTTGCGGAAAGAAAAAGATCTGCCGACCCTATGCCGATCGATATCGAACAACTGGAATCCTTTCTCGCCCATACCCGCCAGGCTGTGCTTGTGGGGCATTTCAACCCGGACGGCGACGCCGTAGGGAGTGTTACCGCATTCTGGCACTACCTGAACCGTCGCGGGGTCCCTGCGCGCATCATCCTCCCGAGTCCGCATCCTGACAACCTGGCCTTTCTCGAACCGGAAGAGGAGAAAATCCTCATCTGCGAACAGAACCCGGAAGAAGCGCGCCGCCTGGTCGCCGAAGCCGACTTGCTGGTCTGCCTTGACCTGAACCGGCTCTCCCGCACGGAATACCTCGAAGAAGATATCCTGGCCTCCCGCGCCCAAAAAGTCCTGATCGACCATCACATCGCGGTCGAACTCGACCGCTTCGACCTGGTCTATACCACCGTGGACGTATCTTCCACTTGCGAACTGCTCTACAAGATCCTGCTCGCCATGCCCGACATTGCGGGCGATCCGGAGCGGATTCCCTTGCGCTGTGCCGAATCTCTCTATGTCGGCATGATGACCGACACCAACAATTTCTCGAATTCCGTCTTCCCCGGCACCTTCGAGATGGCCTCCAAACTGATTGCTCGCGGCGTGGACAAGGATGGGCTGCAAGAGAAGGTACTCAGTTGTTTCACCGTCTCCCGGACCCGGCTGATGGGCCACCTGCTCAAAGACAAGATGGTCATCCTGCCGCAGCATGCAGCCGCATATATGCTGCTGACCAACGAGGAAAAAGGCCAATACGATTTCAAGCCCGGCGACAGCGAGGGCTTCGTCAACCTGCCCCTCGCCATCGAAGCCATCCAGATCAGTGCGCTTTTCACCGAAAACTTCGACGGGAAATACGTCCGCGTTTCGCTCCGTTCCAAAAATGCGGTCAATGTCAACAAACTGGCTGTCCGCTTTTTCAACGGCGGCGGACACCGCAACGCCTCGGGCGGTCGGCTCTACATGCCGGTCGAATCGATTCCCGCTTATTTCGAGCAAGCCCTGGATGCCTATACGGACGAAGAAAAATTTTCATAAGGCACGTCTTTTGTTTATTTTTGCAGATTGTATGAAAATCCGCCGATGAAGCTGCGTTCCCTCCTTCTCCTGGCTCTTGCCGTGTTGCCCGTCCTCGCCTGCGAAAGCGAGGTGCGCGAAGCCAACATCAACCAGGACAAGTACATCGACAACTACATCACCGCCACCTTCGGCGACACGGCGACCGTTTTCCGCAATGGCGGCACCACCCGGGTCGTATTGGAGGAAGGGCCTGCAGGCGCCCCTGTCATCGAACGCGGGGATTCGGTCTATCTGTATTACGCCGGCTATACTTTCAGCCAGCGCGGCCCCGAAATCCAGTTCGTGCTTGACAGCAGCATGGTACGGGTCGACTCCGGAAAACTGATCAAGGGACTGGAAAACGGTCTCCCGGGCGCACGCCTGGGCGAACAGGCGGTCATACTCTTCTCTGCGGATGACGGATATGGCAACCAGGCCGTGGGCCTGGTGCCGGCAAACACGGCCCTGCTCTTCAATGTGGGCGTAGCCATGATCAAAAAGAACCCTTAGTCTATGAACTTCCGTACATATCTCTTTGCAACGTTGTTCCTGGCCGGTGTACTGGCCACATCCTGCGCCGTCACGCCGGAAGAGGACACCTACTTCGCCTCCGACCGTGTGATGAAGTCCTGGATCAAAGTCAATTATCCCGGCATCAGCCCCTATGGGGACACCGGAGCCTATATCCTCGAAATGGAGCCGGGCAGCGGCCCCGCCGTCTCCGACACGGCCTTTATCCGCGCCCACTATGTCAAACGCCGGCTTGACGCGAGCATCACATCCACCAATATCCAGCGACTCGCCGAACAAATCGGAAGCTATACGGCCACAACCTATTACGGCGGCAACACCTGGCAAGTCGGCAAGGGCTACCTTCCGGATGCGCTTGAAACCGTCCTGAAGACGATGCGGAGCGGTGGTCACGTCAAACTCGCCCTCCCCGTATCCGCCTCCGACCATGAATTTTCACTTTACAACGCTTTTTCAGGGACCAGCGAATCAGACAATCTCGTCATCGACGTGACCATCGACACCGTCCTGACCGATATCTACGCCTACCAGGAAAAGACGATGCGCGCCTGGTTCCAGGAGCACTACGCCAGTACGGACACCTTGACGGAAGGGTTGTATTTCAAGAAACTGGTCGAAAGACTCGAAGCGAACGATACGATTCCCGAGGGCAACAATATCTCCGTCCGTTACATCGGCCGTACGCTTGACGGCCGGGTGTTCGACACCAACATCGAAGACACTGCCAAGTTCTATCGGATATGGAACAGTTCCAAGACATACAGTGCTTTGAGTATCAGCTATTATAAAGAGGACGAAAGCAAGTTCGGCTCGGAGAACAGCGTCGTCGGCGGCTTCGGCAAGGCCATCCAGCACATGAACTACGGAGAAAAGGCCGCCGCCGTCTTCAATTCCAAACTGGGTTACGAGGAAAAAGGCAGCAGTCCTTCCATTCCGGAATACGCGCCCCTCTATTTCTGGCTGTACATTGAGCCGAAAGATTAAGTCTTACAGACTGGACACGACCTGCACGCCCGCCGGGATCACTTCGATCCGGACGGGCGTGATGCCTACCGGCTCCCCGTCCACTTCCATATAGGAGTACGGCGCAGCTTCAATCTCGACCGTATGACCGACCGTGTGCTTGACTTCCTTGTGTTTATAGATATCTCCCTTGAACAGGGACGGGACCTTCGACAGGAATTTCCACTTGCTCAGTTTCCCGACTACCGTCACATTGATCAGGCCGTCGTCCGGAACAGCGTCTGGAGTCTGGCGCATGCCGCCGCCACAATACGTGCCAATCCCCAAGGCCACGGAAAAGGCCGTACCCTGGTAGAATTCCGCCCCATCCACCGCCACACGGAAGCGGAGCGGCTTGTAGGCCAGAAAACCGGAAAGCAGTGACTTGAGATACTGCCGGTCACTGGCATGCCCCCGCTCCTTGGCCAGGTCGAAACGGCGGCAGACATCCGAATCGAAGCCAAGGCCGCCGATATTCATCATGTAACGGCAGTAAGGTTTCCCGTCCATCAGGGTATGCACACGGGCGACATCCTGCACGCGGGTATGCGAATCCGCCTTGGCCACCAGCTCCACGGCCTGTTCGTAGTCGAAAGGGATCTGATGGAGCCGGGACCAGTCGTTGCCCGACCCGACAGGGATCAGGCCCAGCGTCACCTCGGACGGCGGAACTTCCTGCTGGGAATACAGGCCGTTGAGCACTTCGTGGATGGCGCCGTCGCCGCCGATCACCAGCAATTTGCGGAACCCGGACAAGACGGCCTCACGAGCCAGTTCGATGGCATGATAAGCATGGTCGGTGATGCGTTCTGAAAATTCTATACTTTTGGCTTTCAGCAATTTCGCAATAGAAGGCCAGTCGTGTCGGGCTTTTCCGCCACCCGACCGGCTGCTGACAATCACGCGCCAGGCAGATTGGATTATCATCGTTCATGGGTTTAGCTTCGCTAATTTAAGAGTTTTTTTGTACTTTTGCAAGTTATGGGAAAGATCATCGCTATCGCCAACCAGAAAGGCGGCGTCGGAAAGACGACCACCTCCATCAACCTGGCCGCATCCCTTGCGGTCCTGGAATACAAGACGCTCATCATCGATGCCGATCCGCAGGCCAACACTACCTCCGGTCTCAATTTCAACCCCGACTCGAAAGCGCACGACACGCTTTATGAGATCCTGATCGGGGAACAGGCCATCGACAGCGTCATCAAGCCCACCGATCTCGACCATCTCGACATCATTCCTTCCCATATCAACCTGGTCGGTGCCGAGATCGAGATGCTGGAGGTGCCCGGGCGGGAAAATGTGCTGCGGACGGCTCTTTCCCAGGTCCGTGACCGATACGATTTCATCATCCTGGACTGCGCCCCGTCGCTCGGCCTGATCACCATCAACGCCCTGACCGCTTCCGACAGCGTAATCATCCCGGTCCAGCCCGAGTATTTCCCCCTGGAAGGATTGGGCAAACTCCTCAATACCATCAATATCGTACGAACCCGGCTCAACCCTGCACTGACCATCGAAGGCTTTCTTTTCACGATGTACGACAGCCGGCTCCGGCTGCATAACCAAGTGGTGGAAGAAGTCAAGACCTACTATCCCGACATGGTCTTCAAGACAATGATCACCAAAAACGTCCGGCTCAGCGAGGCGCCGTCTTACGGCAAGCCGGCCATCCTCTACGACGCCCGTTCCACCGGTGCCGACAACTACCTCAACCTGGCCCGGGAAATCCTCAAAAAGAACGAACAATGGCAAAGCGAGCAGCATTAGGCCGCGGCCTGGGCGCCCTGCTGGGCGACGCCGCCCCCTTGAAAGAAACCCGGGAGATCCACCGGATGGTCGGCAACAATCCCGCGGCCGTCACCGAGATTCCCATCGACCAGATCGTCCCCAATCCCTGGCAGCCCCGCGCCGAATTCGACCAGGAAGCCCTGGAAGAACTGGCCTCCTCGATCCGCAATCTCGGCATCATCCAGCCCCTCACGCTGCGGCAGACCAGCCCGACCAGCTATCAGATCATCAGCGGCGAGCGCCGTTACCGCGCCGCCCGCCTGGCCGGCCTGGCCAGCGTCCCCGCCTACATCCGGCAGGCCGACGATGCCGCGATGCTCGAAATGGCCATCGTGGAAAACATCCAGCGCGAAGATCTCGATGCCATCGAGACCGCCCTCAGTTTCCAGCGCCTCATCGACGAGTGCAACCTGACCCAGGAGGCTATGGCTTTGCGTGTCGGCAAGAAGCGGGCGACCATCACCAACTATCTGCGGCTCCTGAAACTTCCCGACGAAATCCAGAAGGCGCTCAAACTTGGCAAGATTTCTGTGGGGCACGCCAAGGTCCTGCTGGGCATCGAATCTCCGCAGCAGCAGCTGAAGCTTTGCGACGGCGTCATGCGGGGAGACTGGTCGGTCCGGCAGCTTGAGCAGAAAGTGAAGGCCCTCGACCGGAAGCGCGCCAGCCTGACGCCGGAAGAAGAAGACCTTCCGCAGCTGTTCTATGACCTGGCCGAACGGGTGGGCCGTCATTTTGAGGGCCAGGTGGCCGTGCACCGCAACCACAAGGGCGGCGGTACGATCACCATCCGTTTCGACAACGAACAACAAGTGGAAAACCTCCTCAACGATTTGAAACAATAAGAACCGCGTGCGCCGTCTCCTTCTCACCGTCCTCCTGCTTGCCTGCGTCTGCTGCAGCCTGCATGCTCAGTTCCGGAGCACGCGCAATGACGTATCCAGGATCAACAACGCAGGTACCGTGACAGGGCCTCCGGGCTCCGAGACGAATCAGGCCGCTCCTGCCGATACGACCGCGGTCACCGACTCGCTCCAGGGCTTCTCGCTCCGCAGGCTGGTCCGCGGTTATGCCGGCCGCGACACTTTGACACCAGGTTATATGGTGCTCGGTTCTGCAATTGTCCCCGGCGCTGCCCAGCTTTACAATAAGGACTGGTGGAAAGTGCCCATTGTCTATGCCGGCATCGGCGGTGGTGTTTACGGCGGCATCTGGTTCAACCGGCAATACCACCGGACCGGCGAAACGAAATACAAATACCTGCGTACGGCTTCTTACATCGCGGCCGGCGCCTTTTATTGGGGACAGTTGCTGGACGGCGTCGTCTGCTACAAGACGGATTTCCGGGCGCCTGTTCCCGCCAAATCCACCCTGTACTCCCTCCTGCTGCCCGGCTTGGGACAGGCCAACAACGGGGACTGGTGGAAGATTCCGATCTGGACGGGCGGCTTGATTGCCTGCGGCTATTTCTACCATTTCAACGATGTCCAGTACCGCCGGTTCCGCTGGATTACCCAAGTGGCCAACGACCCCACGAGCGGCTATACGAACGTTATCTCGTCGAGTCAGGCCGAAACCTACCGCGACACCTACCGACGCTATCGCGACTACTCCATCCTGGCCGCCATCCTGGTCTATGCGCTCAATGTCATCGATGCAAACGTCTTCGCCTACATGGCCGACTTCGACGTAAGCGACAACATCGCATCGCTGGAGGTCCAGCCGGCGCTCATCCAGCCGCTGACCCCCCAATACACCTGGTACGACACATCCTCCTCCCCCTTCGCCACTCCCGCCCTGGGGGTCAACCTGCAATTCACATTTTGATTTTTTATGAAACGTTTCTCCCTTTTCTTCCTGCTTGCAGTCTTTCTCCTCTCCCCCTGCCTAAGCCATGCCCAACGGATGAGCGAGAAAAAGCGGCAGAACCTGCTGATCGAGCAGCTGCAGCACCGCATCGATTCCCTGCAGATGGCTTTCGATTCGCTTTACAATGAGTACCAGATGCTTTCCGCACCGGCCAACGACGAGGACGGGGACATCCTGGTGGATGATGACATCGAGAACCTCATCGAGTACAATTCCGACAACATCGATTCCCTGCTGAGCCTCTACTACATCCAGAAACAGATCGACGTCAACGAATTCGATGTAGCAACCCTGGAACTTGACTCCCTGACCAGCAACATCCCTGACGAGGTTTACATCGAACGGCTCCAGAAGATGAATTCGTTCATCCCGGTCCAGTTCAACAAGGCCGTCAAGAACGCCATCATCCGCTATACCGAGCGCATGCCGATGGCGACAGCCCGCATCATCGGCCTGTCCACCTACTACATGCCGCTCTTCGAGGAGATTTTCGACGAGTACGGCCTGCCGAAGGAGCTCAAGGCGATGGCCGTCATCGAGTCGGCCCTCAACCCGCGCGCCGTCTCACGGGCCCGGGCAAAAGGCATGTGGCAGTTCATGTACAATACCGGCAAAATGTACGGGCTGGAGATGACGTCCTATGTGGATGAACGCTACGACCCGCTTACCGCGTGCCGGGCCGCCGCGCGCCTGCTCAAGGACAGCTACATGATTTTCGGCGACTGGTCGCTGGCCATCGCCTCCTACAACTGCGGCGCCGGCAATGTGAGCAAGGCCATCCGCCGAAGCGGCGGCAAGACCGACTTCTGGGAAATCTACAACTACCTGCCCCGCGAAACCCGCGGCTACATCCCCGCTTTCATCGCCGCGCTCTATACCCTCAACTACTACCCGGAACACGGGATTGTGCCGACCCCGATCAGCCTGCCGGCCCATGTGGATACATTCCATGTGGACAAGAACCTCCATTTCCAGCAGATCTCCGACAACATCGGCATTCCGATGGAAACCCTGCGTGACCTCAACCCGCAGTACCTGCATGATATCATCCCGGGCAAGGAGCACACTTACATCCTCAACCTGCCGCACCAGTTCACCCTCGCGTATGTGGACCTGCAGGATAGCATCTACCGCTACAAGGATTCCGTGTTCTTCAATGCAGTGGCCGTGCAGAAGATCAAGGAAACGGGCGGCAGCGGCGAGCAGCGCGTGATCCACAAGGTCAAGAGCGGTGAAACGCTCTCGAGCATTGCCTCCAAGCACCGAACCACCGTCAACAACATCAAGCGCTGGAACAACCTCAAGAGCAATACCATCCATGTCGGGCAGCGGCTCTACATCTACGGCAGCGCCGGCAAGCCGTCCACTTCGACCACCAGTACGGCAAAGGCCTCTTCGGGAACGACCGTTTCCAGCAAGAGCGCCAATCAAGCAGCCGCTGCCGCCACTTCGACCTACACGGTGAAGAAGGGTGACACCTTGAGCGGCATCGCCAAAAAGACCGGTGTTTCCCTCAACACGATCTACAAACTCAATGGCATGAACGCCAAGAGCAAGATCTATCCGGGAATGAAGATCCGCACGAAGTAGGCAGCATAGCCCTGCTGGAGCTTCACCCACATCTCGACATTCCGCGTCGGGGCATACTTGGCCACCAGGTATGCCCCGATGCCTTTTCCGGCGTAGGTCTCGACGAGGAAACTCTGCGGGACGCCCCGCTCATAGAAGCAGATGCGGGAATCCCAATCGCGGGTCCGCCAGAGCGTCATCCTGACCGAAAGATCCCAGCGGTGCGACGGTCGCCAGCGGACATCGGCGTAGCCGGCGGCACCGCCCCGGTTGGCATCGAAGCGGAAGGAGGTTTGCACGTTGTCGCCGATGGGCAGCGACAGGCGCAGCCGGCCTTTCAACCGACTGCTCCACGCCAGTTGGAATTCGCCTTCTCCCCTTCCGGAAAACGACCGGATCAGTTGAACACGCCCTTTGAATCCCCAGGTTCCGGCCTCGTACCGGTAGCGTTTCCAAGGATACCAGACAAGGTCGGCATTGGCCCGGAAAGTCCAACTGCCATGGATCGCCTGCAGAGCCCAGGTGCCACCTATCTGGTTGGAAACACTGCTGAGGGAAGACAGCGCCCCGGCATGCGTAGCGATGTAAGAGGGGGCATAGCAACGAAGGGTCAGGGCCGCCTCAAAGCCATAAGAAGGACTCCAAAGGAAGCCGGCAAGCACGGCAGGCGCACCATGCGCATCCACCGCCGCCTCGCCATACAGCCGCAGACTTCCAAGCGATCCATAGGCGTCGATGCCAAGATTACCCCATAGGCCGTCGTACTGCTGGTAGCGATTGTAATCCTGGATTCGTCGGCCATTCGCCTTGTCGTAACGGTACGTTGCGGCAGTCATGCCGATACGCCAGCGACCCTGCGTCAAGGTCACATTACCACCCGCTACCCATTCGTGCATCGCATGGCGTTTGGCCCGCTCCGTCTCCGTTACATGCAGGCCATCGGTGGCGATGGACGTGTAACGGCCGTCCACGATGCGGGCATCCACGGCGTTGCGGGAGATGAAAGCCGTGGCCTGAATGCGGCCGAACGCGCAACTCCACCCTACGCCCCGGAAAAAGTTCGATTCATCTGTGCTGTGATACCCTTGCAGGCCCCCGCCCCGGCGACTCGCCATGGAAGGCGTCCCGAAGGCGCTGAGCGAAAACGATTTCCACAGCACAAGACCTTGCCCGAAACGGGCTGTAAAGTCACCGGCATAAAACCCTTTGTACCGGGCCGAGAAGGAGATAAAATCCGGCAATCGCTCTTTCGGATCGTTGTCGATGACGGCCGAGAGCGAAAGTGGCTGGGACTCGTACTGGGCTTTGGCCGTCAGGGAGAAGCCAGGCTGTTTCCATTTCTTCCGGGCCTTCGCCGTGTAGGTCTGCGTGGTCCGTAGTTGCGCGGCCGGTTCTCCCAGAACAAAGAAAGGCTTCAGGACGGCGACGCGTTCCGGCGTAAAACCTTCTATCAGGGCCCACTCCGTCGCTGAGCGCACAGCCCCGTAGCGCTCTCGCCAAGCCAGCAGACTCTCAACCTGGAACAACGTCAGCAACCCCGTCTCCTCCAGTTGCAGGCGCGTAGCGGCATTGAGATTGAGCGGCCGCCGGAGCATTTCTTCGTAATACCGCACGATTTCCTCTACGCTGGAAGCGCTTCCAAAACCTCCCGCGCCGGTCTCCATCGTCCGCTCAGCCAGTTGCTCAATGAGTGCGGTGACAGACTCCGGCAATTCCTGCGCTGCCATACCCGCACATACATAAACCATCATGAGGGCCCCGCAAACCGCCCCTTTCACACTCCCACACATATCTTTCAGTTCATTTGGTATTCATCCCAAAAAACGGCGTGTTGTCTGGATAGCCGAATTGCTTTCAGAACACCAGCGCCTGGCCGTCACCCGGCGTACAAAGGTGCCAAAAGCCGCCATACTGGCTGACAGCCCGCTGAAAAACCTGCTTGCAACGGTTCTCCTTGTCGTTGAAAGACGGACGCTCCGACCCTGCTGCGTCCAGATAGAAATCCTTAGCCATAACCATCAACACGATTATCTCCAACGCCACCGTGGCTCTGGATAAGACAAAGATAAGCCACCATCCGCCCAAAACCAAATTTTTTCTGCAAAAAAAGCCGCCCCCGCGTTATTTGACAATGAAAAAGATTATGTGTAATTTCGCAGGATAAAAGCAATCACAGATGGAAAAAAGGATTCTGGTCAAGGACCGGTACTTCGTACCTTACATTCCCTACGAGCGGCTGGAGAAGGCCATCGATGCCGTAGCGGAGCGCATCAACCACGATTTCAAACATTTCAACGGGACGCCCATCATCCTGTGCGTCCTCAACGGCTCGATCCTCTTCACGGGCGAACTGATGAAACGGCTCACCTTCCCGTGCGAGTTTTCGAGCATCCGGCTCTCATCCTATGAAGGCACACTCTCCACGGGCGTTACCCGGAAGGTACTGGGCCTCACCTCCTCCATCAAAGGCCGCACGGTGATTGTCGTGGAAGACATCGTTGACACCGGCAAGACCATCACCGACCTCCACGCCCTCCTGCTCGATGCCGGTGCTGCGGACGTAAAGATCTGCACCATGCTGCTCAAACCCGATGTGTACAAGAAGGACCTGAAACTCGATTACGTGGCCATGGAGATCGAGAACCGCTTCATCGTGGGCTTCGGCCTCGATTACGACCAACTGGGCCGCAATTACAAAGACATCTACATCCTCGATAATTCTGTTGAAAAGACCGCCATGAAACATTTTCTCATTTTCGGCCCTCCGGGTGCGGGCAAAGGTACCCAGGCCGCCAAGATCATCGATCGCTTCGGACTCCGTCACGTATCGACGGGCGACCTGCTCCGCCGTGAGATCGCTGCCGGAACACCCCTCGGCCTTCAGGCCAAAACGCTCATCGACAAAGGTGAACTGGTCCCCGACTCGGTTGTCGAAGGCATGATCGCCTCCGAACTCGACAACAACCCCGATGCAAAAGGCTTTATCTTCGACGGCTTCCCCCGTACCACGGCCCAAGCCGAACATCTGGATGCGATGCTCTCGGCCCGCGGAGAGAAAATCAATGCGGTCATCTCGCTGATGATTCCCGACGAGACAGTCTTTGAGCGCATCCGCCATCGCGCCGAGATCGAGAACCGCGTAGATGACACCAAACCGGAAATCATCCGCAACCGCATCGACACCTACCACGCCAAGACCGAACCTGTCATCGCCTTCTACAAAGGCAAAGGCGTCTATCGGGAAATCGACGGCCTCGGCACCATCGACGAGGTCTTCGGCAAAGTCTCCGCCCTCCTGGACGAATACCTGCCCGCCTGATGAGTTTCGAAACCGGCACCAATTTCATTGATTACGTCCGCATCTTCTGCAAAAGCGGGGATGGCGGAAACGGATCCATGCACCTGCATCGCGCCAAGTATGTGCCCAAGGGCGGGCCGGACGGCGGCGACGGAGGCCGCGGCGGCCACATCATCCTGCGCGGCAACCGGCAGATGTGGACCCTGATCCACCTCAAATACAAGAAGCATATCCGCGCTGAAGACGGCGGGGCCGGCAGCGGCCAGCTCAAGCACGGCAAGCAGGGGCAGGACATTGTCCTCCAGGTTCCGCTCGGAACCGTTGCAAAAGACGGCGAAACCGGCGAGGTGCTGTTCGAAATCCTGGAAGACGGTCAGGAAAAGATCCTGTGCCGCGGCGGTCGCGGTGGTCTGGGCAACAACTATTTCAAGAGCGCCACCAACCAGACGCCCCGTTTCGCCCAGCCGGGGGAACCGGGTGTCGAGGGCTGGTTCGTGCTCGAGCTCAAGGTCCTGGCCGATGTCGGCTTGGTGGGCTTCCCCAATGCCGGCAAATCCACCCTGCTCTCGGTGGTTTCCGCTGCCAAGCCCAAGATTGCCGATTATGCATTCACTACGCTGGAACCGCAACTGGGCATCGTCAACTACTACGATGACCTTTCCTTCGTGATGGCCGACATCCCCGGCATCATCGAAGGGGCGCACGAGGGTAAGGGCCTCGGCCTGCGCTTCCTGCGCCACATCGAGCGCAATGCCATGCTGCTCTTCATGATTCCGGCGGACAGTCAGGACATTGCCGGGGAATACCGCATCCTCCAGCGCGAGCTCAAGCTCTACAACCCGGAACTCCTCGACAAGCAGCGGGTGGTAGCCATTACCAAATGCGACATGCTGGACGATGAACTCCGGAAGGAAGTACGGCGGCACCTGCCCCGGAAAGTGCCTTCCGTGCTGATCTCCTCCCTTACCGGCGAAGGCATTACCGAACTCAAGGACCTGCTCTGGAATACCCTCAACGCCGAGATCTGATGTATCGGGTGCTCGACACAACTACCGATCCACGGTGGAACCTCGCTGTGGAGGAATATCTGCTCACGCAGCGCAGTGAGCCTTTTTTCCGCCTGTGGCAGAATGCCGACAGCGTAATCATCGGCCGGCACCAGAATGCCTATGCAGAGATAGACTTGGATTATGTGCGGGCCCACGACATCCCGGTTGTCCGGCGCATGACGGGCGGCGGGGCGGTTTTCCACGATCTGGGCAATGTGAACTATTCGTTTTTCGACCTGAAGGAGCGGCGTTTTACCGATGTGATCCTCGAGGCGCTCAAGGAACTTGGCCTGGAAGGGCGCTGCGAAGGACGCAACGACCTGACACTGGAGGGGCGGAAATTCTCCGGCACGGCAATCTGCCGGCATGGCGGACGCGTGCTGGAACACGGGACTTTGCTTTTCAACGCCTCGTATGAACGGCTCTCGGCAGCGCTGCGGCCGCGGCCGGAGAAATTTGCCGGCAAAGCGGTCCAGTCAGTGCGGAGCCGGGTGACCAACCTGGCGGAGCACCTGTCCAAGCCCATGAATGTCCAAGGCTTCATGGATTTCCTGGTCCGGCAGATTGACGGAGCTTTGGGCTGTATCCCCTACACTTTTACACCTGAAGACCTGACGGCTATCGCCCGGCTGCGCGAGGAGCGCTTCGGCAATCCGGCCTGGAATTTCGGCGCCTCCCCGGCCTACCGTTTCTCGAATGTCCGGAAATTTCCAGCCGGCCTGCTGGAAGTCTATTTCGATGTCCGCGGCGGCCGCATCTGCGACCTGCATATCTACGGTGATTATTTTTTCCAGCGGCCCACCGCCGAGTTCTGCGCACTGCTGGAAGGCTGTCCGCATGAAGAAAACGCCATCGCCGGCCGCCTCCTTTCGGTGGCGACCGGCGAATATTTCACTGGAATCAGCGCAGAGGAACTGGTAAGCTTACTTATTTGAAGCGGCGTTCCTTCTCGGAGACGAGCAGGTCTTTCAAAGTAGTTACACAGTCGTTGATCGCGCCCTCGAAGGTGTCGTTGTTACGCTCCACTACGAGTTCATTGCCCGGGATGAATACGTGCACTTTCACGTTCTTGTTCTGCGGATCGGCGAGCAGGGAAAGGTCAACCTCCGTACGCACGATGTCTTCGTAGAATTTTTCGATCTTTCCGACCTTCTTGTCGATGTAGTCAAGCAGTTTCTGGTCGGCGTCGAACTTGATGGACTGAACTTTAATTTCCATTGTTACCTCCGTTTTTTGCTCTGGGATGAGCGGTTAAATATGTCTTTTTCAACTGTTCGAACGAGTTGTGCGTATAAACCTGCGTCGCTGCAAGCGAGGAGTGTCCCAAAATCTCCTTGATGCTGCTCAGGTCGGCACCCCGGTTGAGCAGATGCGTCGCCAGCGAGTGACGGAGCACATGGGGCGACTTCTTGCCCGTAAATCCCTCCACCCCGGAGAGTTCGCGCCGGACCACATTGTCCACGAAAGCCAGATAGAGCGGCGCGCCTTTATCGGTGAGAAAGAACATCTGCTGCGGGTTGTCGGGATACGCTTCACCCAATTTTTCCAAATATAGCAAAATCTCCTGACAAATCAAAGCCGGCACCGGGATTTCCCGCAATTTATCTCCTTTGCCCAGTACGCGGAAAAGCTGCCGGCCGCTGTCGAAATCGCTGATCCGCAAGCCGCAAAGCTCGGCGCGGCGCATGCCGGTCGCATACAGCACCAACAAGATCATCCGGTTGCGCAGAAGTCGGAAATCATCGGGATTCTCCTCCACCCGACGGCGGCTTTCATCGAAATAGTTGTTGACCGCTTTCTCCGTATAGAACTGGGGCAGGCGCTTCTCCTGCTTCGGGCGAGGGACCTTGCGGACAGGATTGCTCTCCAACAGACCCTGCCGGAGCAGCCACTGGGCCCACGTACTGAGAGCAGAAAGCTGGAGATTCATCGTCCGCGCCGAATGCCCGGTATCGAGCCCATAAGCGACATAGCTGCGGACGTTCTGCGTTGTCATCAATTCCGGCGTAGCCGCCGGCTCTTCCAGAAAAGCATAGAACGCTGTGACAGCCTCTTCATAAAGACGGACCGTCCGCGGGGAGAACCGCCGCTCGACTTCCAGGTAGCGGATGAAATTTTCTTTCAACATTTTTACAAATGTAAGAAATTTTCTCTACCTTTGCGGTCCCTAAGAAAAAGGAGGTGTAAGCAAATGATTATCGTACAGGTCAAAGAAGGTGAGAACATCGAACGTGCGCTGAAGAAATTCAAACGTAAATTCGAGAAGACGGGTGTCATCCGCGAGCTCCGCTCCCGCAAGACGTTTGAGAAACCGTCCGTGAAGAAACGTGAGATGATGAACAAGGCCATCTACGTCCAGAAGCTGCAGCTCCGCGACGAATAAGTCAGATTCCTTTTAACCATCCTACTTATACACAGGCCCCGGTGAAGTCTTTCGCCGGGGTCATTTTTTTGCGCCATGCAGGTTTTTTCTTATATTTGAATTTCTAATACAAAACACCATGGAAAGCGCAAAAGTGTTTTACACCGACTTCCGGACGGCGGCTTTCGGGGAAAGCATGCCCGCGAAGCTGAAACGGCTCGCCCGCCGGGCCGGCATTGCCGATATCGACATGGACGGCAAATTCGTTGCCATCAAGATGCATTTCGGAGAACTGGGCAACATCAGCTATCTCCGGCCGAACTACGCCAAAGCCGTTGTCGATCTCGTCAAGGAACTGGGCGGTAAACCCTTCCTCACGGACTGCAACACCATGTATCCAGGATTCCGGAAAAATGCCCTGGAGCACTTGGAGTGTGCATGGGAGAACGGCTTCACACCCCTTTCCGTCGGCTGTCCGGTCATCATCGGTGACGGTTTGAAAGGAACGGATGACATCGCTGTACCCGTGGAAGGCGGAGAATACACGAAGGAAGCCCGCATCGGACGGGCCATCATGGACGCCGACGTATTCATCAGCCTGACCCACTTCAAAGGGCACGAAATGACCGGTTTCGGCGGAACCATCAAGAATATCGGCATGGGATGCGGTTCGCGGGCCGGGAAGAAAGACCAGCATTCGGCCGGCAAGGCGATCATTTATGAGGACAAGTGCCGCGGCTGCCGCCGCTGCCAGAAAGAATGTGCCAACGGCGGCCTGGTATTCGATGCCGACAAACGCAAGATGCACGTTGACGAAAACCACTGTGTGGGTTGCGGACGCTGTCTCGGGGCCTGCAACTTCGACGCCATCGATTTCGCCCAGGACCAGGCCATTTCCATCCTCAACGCCAAGATGGCCGAGTATACCAAAGCGGTCGTTGACGGACGCGCGTGTTTCCACATTTCACTCGTCGTGGACGTTTCGCCCTACTGCGACTGCCACCCCGAAAATGACGCGCCGATCCTTCCGGACCTCGGCATGTTCGTATCCCGGGACCCGGTCGCGCTTGACCAGGCCTGCGCCGACGCCTGCCTGGCGGCGGAGCCCTTGCGCAACTCCGTGCTGGGCGACCACTTGCACGATGAGAGTTTCCACCACCATCACCACGATCATTTCAAGAACACCACGCCGGAGTCCGAGTGGGAAACCCAACTCATCCACGGGGAGAAGATCGGGCTTGGAAGCCGCCAGTACGAACTGATCTTCGTGAAATAAAAGTTACTCTTTGAGTTTCTTGTACTTGAAGCGCTTGGGTTCTGTAGAGCCCAGGCGCATTTTGCGATTGGCTTCGTATTCGCTGTAGGTACCCTCGAAGAAATAGACCTGGGAGTCTCCCTCGAAGGCCAGGATATGCGTGGCAATGCGGTCGAGGAACCAGCGGTCGTGGGAGATGACCACGGCACAGCCGGCGAAGTTCTCCAGACCTTCTTCAAGTGCCCGGATGGTGTTGACATCCACGTCGTTAGTCGGCTCGTCGAGGAGCAGGACGTTGGCATTTTCCTTGAGCGTCAGGGCCAGATGCAGGCGGTTGCGCTCGCCGCCGGAGAGCACGCCGCACAGTTTTTCCTGATCGGCGCCAGCGAAATTGAAGCGGGATATGTACGCCCGGGCGTTGACCTCGCGGTTCCCGAGTTTGACGTATTCGCTGTTTTCTGCGATGGTTTCATAGACCGTCAGGTCGGGATCGATCTGTTTGTGCTGCTGGTCCACGTAGGCGAGCTTCACGGTCTCGCCGATTTCGAAGGTGCCGGCATCCGGCTGTTCGTAGCCCATGATCAGACGGAACAACGTGGTCTTGCCGGCGCCGTTGGGCCCGATGACACCCACAATTCCGGCCGGCGGCAGCGAAAACGTGAGATTCTCAAAGAGCACCCGGTCCCCGAAAGCCTTACTGACGCCCTTGCATTCGATGACCTTGTTGCCGAGGCGCGGCCCGTTGGGGATGTAGATTTCGAGTTTCTCTTCTTTCTGCTTGGTATCGGCGTTGAGCATCTTCTCATAGGCGTTCAGACGGGCCTTGCCCTTGGCTTGCCGGGCTTTCGGTGCCATTCGCACCCACTCCAACTCACGCTCCAAGGTGCGGCGGCGCTTGCTTTCCTGCTTCTCTTCCAGGGCCAGCCGGGCACTCTTCTGTTCCAGCCAGGAGGAGTAATTGCCCTTCCAGGGAATGCCTTCGCCGCGGTCGAGTTCGAGGATCCAGCCCGCCACATTATCGAGGAAATAGCGGTCGTGCGTCACGGCGATGACCGTGCCTTTGTACTGTTGGAGATGGGCCTCCAGCCACTGGATGGACTCCGTGTCGAGGTGGTTGGTCGGCTCGTCGAGGAGCAGGACGTCCGGCTCGCGGAGGAGCAGTCGGCAAAGGGCGACACGGCGTCGCTCGCCGCCGCTCAGTGTCGCTACAGAAGCATCCGGATCGGGGCATTGCAGGGCATCCATGGCTCTCTCCAATTTGGCGTCGATATCCCAGCCGCCTGCGTGGTCGATGGCTTCGGTCAATTCGCCTTGCCGTTCGATCAGGGCATTCATCTGGTCGTCGTCCATCGGCTCCATAAACTTCAGGTTGACTTCTTCATATTCCTTGAGCAGGTCCATCACCTCCTGCACACCTTCCTGTACGACCTCCAGCACGGTTTTGCTGTTGTCCAGTTTCGGTTCCTGCTCCAGATAACCCACGGTATAGCCGGGCGCAAAGACCACTTCGCCGTGGGTCGGTGTCTCGATGCCGGCGATGATCTTCATCACCGTCGATTTGCCGGCGCCGTTCAGACCGATGATGCCGATCTTGGCTCCGTAGAAGAACGACAGGTAGATGTCTTTGAGGATTACTTTGTTGTTGTGCGGCAAGATCTTGCTCACACCGTTCATCGAGAAGATGATCTTTTCGTCGGCCATAGTTGTCCTTGTATTTCGGATTGTCAGAGGAAGCGGTCTTTGTGCTGCGCACCTTCGCAGGCTTAAGCCTGCTCGTCCCTCCCATCGCTAGCGATGGGCCCCTCCCGTTCATAGGCCACGGGCGGCCACGTTTGCAGCACAAAGACCGCTTCCTCTGACAATCACATATTCCGTTGTTTCATGTAATATTTGATCAGGTCTACGACCTTGTCAATGTCGTCGCCGAGTTTGGACGAATCGATGCAGAGGTCGTAGCTGGAAGAGTCACCCCATTTTTTGAAGGTGTAGTAATTGTAATAGGCGGCGCGTTTGCGGTCGCCTTGTTCGACATAGCGGCGGGCGTCTTCTTCGCTGAGGTGTTCGCCGGCCATGATGCGCTTCACGCGGCTGTCGAGACTGGCGCTGATAAAGACGCTCATCAGCCGGGGTTCGTCGCGAAGGATATAGTCGGCACAACGGCCTACGATGATGCAGTCTTCCTTCGCGGCGATATTACGCATTACTTCGCTCTGGATCTGGAAGAGTTTGTCCTCATTCATCACCGTGTCCGTCCCGGTACGGTTGTACATGCCGAACAACGAACGGAAACCCTGCAGGGCACCGAGCACACCGCGCGATGACTTCTCGTCACGTTTTTGGAAACAGGCCTCGTCGAGGCCGCTCTCACGGGCCACCTCGGTCAGCAGTTCCTTGTCATAGACCTTCATGCCGAATTCCTGCGCCAGCCGTCGGGCTACGCCCAGGCCACCTGCACCGAGTTGACGCCCGATAGTGATGATCAAATGTGATTCCATAGTGCGTAGATTATCCGTATTTATCCGTATATAATCGTATATATCCGTTTCTATCCGTTTACATTCGCTTCCGCGGCAGGAAGTCCGGCAGCAGCCTCCTGCTCCCGCCGGAAACTCCGTTTCAGGCTTGCCAACATGATTTCAGAGACTGCCAGTGCCGCCAAGTCGGAGGCCGGCATACTGAACCACACGCCGTCTGCGCCGAACCAGATCGGCAGGACGGCCAGAAAAGGCAGCAGGAAAATCAGTTGGCGCGAGAGCGACAGGAAGATGGCCTTGTTCGCCATGCCGATGCTCTGGAAAAAGTTGGAAATGACCATCTGGCGGCCGATGATGAAGAAGATGGCCACGGTAATGCGGAATCCCCTGGCCGCCAGCCCAATGAGTTCCTCATCGTGCGTAAAGAGCGAAACGGCGGCACGCGGGAAGAACATGCCGACGATGAAACACGCGCTAGTCACGATAAGGGCACACTTAATGGTAAGGTTCAGCACCTCCAATACGCGGTCGTACTGTTTTGCGCCGTAGTTGTAGCCGGCAATCGGTTGCATGCCCTGGTTGAAGCCCATGACGATCATCAGGAAAAGGAAAACCAGCCGGTTCACGATGCCGTAGGCGCCGATCGCCAGGTCGCCGCCATAGCGCTTGAACTGGTTGTTGATGAAAATCACCACGAAGCACGAGGCTACGTTCATCAGAAATGGGGCCAGGCCGATCGCTAGCGAGCGCTTCGCGATGCCCCAATCGAGGCCGAAGTTCTCGCGCGACAAGTGCAGGAACTCCCGTTTATCGCAAATGATGCGCATGATCCACACGAAAGACACGAACTGTGAAATAATCGTGGCGATGGCTGCGCCCTGGATGCCCATCTTGAACACGAAGATGAAGATCGGGTCGAGAATCGTATTGAGCGTCACCGTCAAGATAGTCGCATACATGGCTTTCTGCGGATGGCCCGACACGCGGACGATGGAGTTCAGGCCGAAATACAGGTGCGTAATGACATTGCCGATGAGGATCGGAATCATGTAGTCGCGGGCATAGGGCAGCGTTGCGTCGCTCGCGCCGAAGAAGCGCAGGATCGGATTGAGGAAGATAAGTGCGACGGTCATGAACAGGAGACCGACCAGCACATTCAGGATGAAGACATTGCTGAGCACTTTCTTGGCTACGGGGTAATTCTTCTGCCCGAGCAGCACGGAAATCAGGGTGGCGCCGCCTACGCCGACAAGCGTGCCGAAAGCGGCGGACAGGTTCATCAGCGGGAAGGTCAGTGCGAGGCCTGAGATAGCCATCGGACCGCACCCCTGCCCGATGAAGATGCTGTCCACCATATTATATAACGAAGAGGCCGTCATCGCGATGATTGCAGGCATCGCATATTGCTTCAGCAACTTGCCGACTCTCTCTGTACCAAGTTCAAGAGGGATGTTTTCTGCCATAGAATACAAAGATACGAAAAAACGTCATTCCCGGCTTGACCGGGAATCTCGTTTTTTGTAACTTGCAGATTGTTATGACCGGCCTATCCCTTATTATCGTATTTGTCGTGGCCATTGTGGCTATGATCCTTCTCATCTCGAAGCTGAAAGTGCATCCGTTTCTGGCCATTCTGGCTGTTTCGCTGCTGCTTGCCTTGCTGTCGGACATTCCGCTGACAGACGTCCCGGGTGTCATCGGAAGCGGGTTTGCCGGAACGTTTACTTCCATCGGTATCGTCATCCTCCTGGGCGCTTTCATCGGCGCCGTGCTGGAGCGGACGGGTGCGGCCCTCAAGCTGGCCGACCTGGTGATCCGGCTGGTCGGCGAGAAACGGCCCGCGTTGGCACTTGAACTGATGGGGTGGGTTGTGTCGATCCCGGTCTTCTGCGACAGCGGTTTCGTGATTCTCGATCCCATCCGCCGTGCGATGGTACGCAAGACCGGCGCCTCGTCGGTCGCGATGACGCTCTGCCTGTCGTGCGGCCTGTATGTGGCGCATGTCTTCATTCCACCGACACCCGGTCCGCTGGCGGCGGCCCAGGCACTCGGCTTGGAGAGCAATATCCTGCTGGTAATCGGAATTGGCGTGCTGTGCTCTGTTTTTCCGCTGCTGGCGGGCTATGGCTACGCCCGCTATATCGGCCGGAAGATCAAACCAGAGAAAGAAGTCCCCGGCAACTTGGATCCCACGAAAAGCTATGAAGAGCTGAAAGCCAGTTTCGGCAAACTGCCATCCGGCTTGAGTGCCTTGGCACCGCTGGTGGTTCCCATTCTGCTGATGGCACTTTCGTCGATCGTATCAATGGCCCATGGGACTGGAATGGCTGCCGAGGTGTGCCGTTTCCTCGGGACACCAATCATGGCATTGGCTGTCGGTGCCATCCTCGCAATCTGCCAGCTGTTCGGGAGCGGCAAAGGGGCCGTTTTCTACACATTGACCAACGATACGCTGAAAACCGTCGGGCCCATCCTGTTCGTGACTGCCGCCGGCGGCGTGCTGGGCAAGGTCATCGCATCGTCCGATATGGTCCGGTTCATTACAGTCCATGCCAATAGCTTCCAGCGCATCGGCATCTTCTTCCCGTTCCTGCTTGCCGCCATACTAAAGACTGCCCAGGGATCATCCACTGTGGCTATTACCACGACGGCTGGCATCGTGGCCCCGCTGATGGTTGCGCTCGGATTCGGCACACCCGTCGAAGCGGCTTTGGTCGTTGTCGCCATTGGTGCCGGCTCTATGACGGTCTCCCACGCCAACGACTCCTATTTCTGGGTGGTGACCAGTTTCGGTGAACTGAAGGTCGGAGACGGCTATCGCACCCAGACGCTGCTGACCCTGGTCATCGGTCTGGCGTCCATGCTGGAAGTCTTCCTGCTCAACCTGATTCTCTAAACGCCCCTTGCAATGACTTCCTTCAAGGAATTGATGAAAAAGAAAAACGAACGGCAGACCCTCCTGATCCTGGTCTCCGTCTGCCTGGCGCTTGTGGGCATCGTTGTCGCCGGCGTCGTCCCCCAAGTCCAGGATTATCTTCTTCGGATCCTCACCGGAGGAATGGGGCTCGTCTACCTGCTGGCTGCCGGCGTACTGCTCACCGGTTGGCTCCTGATTCTCGGCTTTCACGGAAAAGCCCTGCGCTACGCATTGCTCATCCTGATCTTCACGATCCTCTGCATCTGGATGGCCATCAACATAGACCTGGTCTGGAACTCGATGGTAAACACCATCGGCCTCTGGCCCACCATCTTCATCGTCCTGCTGGGCGCCATCGGCCTCTGGGTTCTCATCTACTGGATCCTTTAGCCCTTACTCCGAGGCCCACAGCCGGCGGTAGAAAGCCGCTTTCCGTTCGAGGGCGAGCGGGTAGGCGCGCGAGGTGGAGGGCATGCGCCAGAACTGCAGGGTGCGGGCGGCACCTGCCGGCGTGGACGGACTTTTTCCGAGTGTAATCTCGACGTGGGCCCCGACGGGCGGTTCAATGCAGGCGAAAGTATCGACGATGACATCGGTAGCTTTCTGGCCCGTGGTGACCAGGGTCCGGCATTCCGGAATGCGCGCCAGCAAAGCCGGCAGGTCGGTCGGCGTCACCACTTCGAGGAACTTGTCGGATGCGTTGTCTTTCAGGCGCCGAACTTCACAGGCCGTGTCGTAGAGGGCTATCCCATGCTCCCGGCAGAAAGACTCCACCTGGACCTGGTCGAAACGTTTCTGTCCCTCTACGGCAAAATGATCTTTGTCGCCGAAAAACAACATGCCCATCACGCGCCAAAAATCGTTGGTCCAGTTCGGGTAATAGAATGGCATCGACCACCGCTTCGGCTGTGGCGGAAAACTGCCGAGAAACAGGATGCGGGCCTTCTCCGGCAGGAAGGGTTCGAAAGGATGTCGTTCGGATAGTTCGCCCATATACCGTAAAATTACGTAAACTTCCTCACTTTCACAACTCGCCAGCCCCACCGCCTTCCTTTCCGCTGCAACGGACGCAGTTGACTACCAGCCGATTACACAAGTTGATCCCCCTAAAAACCGAGAGGATCAACTTGTGCAAACCGCTGATATACTGATGCGTACATTGCAGCGGTTTTTTTCGTATTTTTGTCTTTATGAAACGGAGAGATTTTATCAAGACCTCGGCGCTGCTGGCAGCGGCCGCCGGATCAGGCGAACTGATGAAAGCCACGGCCATGCCGGCGGCAGAGCCGGAAACGGAACATCTGACCGAGCCGGGGGAACCGGCTGAAAGCCCGCTCATCGTGTCGGCGCCGATGCTACAGAACTTTGCCGCCACTTCCATCGGTGTCGCCTTTGCCGTGAGCGCCTTGGCCAACGGCTATGTCTTGATCGGCGAACGGCCGGACCTGTCCGATGCCCGGAAATTCCTATGCGGGGGCTACCGCGTCACGGACATCGACGACCGCGTCATCCGGGTCAGGATTACCGGCCTGAAGCCCGCAACGCAATACTACTACCGGATCGGCGCCGACCGGATCCGGTACGACGGCGGCTACCGGATGAAAATCCTTGGCAACGAGGAAGATTCCCATATCTACCGTTTCACGACGGCCGGCGCGGACGCAAACGCCCATTTCTGCGTCATCAACGACACCCATGCCCGCTGGGAGTCCTTCGGTCCAATCATCGACAAGGTCGCGGAACTGGCTCCGTCCTGCGTGATCTGGAACGGCGATGCCAGTAATGTTGAGGAAGCCGTCGAGGACCAAATCCGCATTTTCCTGAAACCGGAGATCGAACGGAAAGACTACGCTACTGAGATACCCTATCTTTTTTCTCCCGGCAACCATGACAGCCGCGGCATGGCAAACCGGCATCTGGAACGGGTCTGGATGTTCCGCCAGCCGGAAGAGCGGCTGCCCCGTGACTGGGATCTCGGCCGCAATTTCGCCGTCCGTCTCGGCGACATAGCCTTGGTCGGACTCGACACCGCGGAAGATAAACTCGACACCAACCCGATCTTCGCCGGCCTGTTCACGAGTGGCCCGTACCGGGAAGCGCAAACGGAATGGCTACGCGACGCCCTTGCACAGGAAGAGATCCGCACAGCCCCTTATCTGGTGGCCTTCTGCCACATCCCGCTATTCGACGACAATCCCCAGCACAATCCGGGAGACGTGGCACCGGCCGACAAAGATCCGCAGTACAGTACGGATTTCGCCTATTGGCAGCGCACTTGTGCCCGTCTGTGGGGGCCGTTGTTGGAAGACGCTGGGTGTCAGTTGGTCATCACAGCTCATCAACACCGCTACCGCTACGACGCCCCGACGGCCGACCGCCCCTGGGCCCAAATCATCGGCGGCGGGCCCGATATGGGATTCACTGGTTCCGGAGACGACCGCAAAGAAGATCCCGGCAAATTTCCCACCGTTGTCGAAGGCCTCATCTACCGTGGCCGCCTGGAAATCCGCGTCCACAACCTCGTCACCGGCACCATCCAAGACCGCTTCACCTTCCCGCCCCGCCGCTAGTGCGGCAGCGCTTTCAGCAGGGCGCGGCAGCCGAGGAGGATGTCGTTGTAGGCGGTTTCGAAGTCACGGGTATACCAGGGGTCGGCCACGTTGCGGTGTTCGCCGGCATAGTCGAGCAGGAGATGGATCTTGCCGTCCGGGTCATCGCCGGAGACGCGGTGGATGCCGCGGATGTTGGCTTCGTCCATGGCGATAATCAGATCATAATACTGATAATCGGCCTTCTTCATCGGCTGGGCCGTGCGGACTGCGTCGTAAGGGATGCCATGCCGTCGCAAGATGGCAGCGGCCGGCGGATAGATCGGATTCCCCCACTCCTCCTCGCTGACTGCCGCAGATGCGACTTCAAATTCTTCCGACCGGCCGACCTCAGCCGCCAGGTGCTTGAACATCGCTTCAGCCATCGGGCTGCGGCAGATGTTTCCCAAACAGATGAACAAGATCTTTGTCATGCGGCAAAGATAAGCAAAAACCGCCACATTTTCTGCTGCAACGGACGCAATTGGCAATCAGTCGATTACACAAGTTGATCCCCTCGATAAACAGGGGGATCAACTTTCATAAGCAGCTGATTTACTGGCGCGTACATTGCAGCCCGCCCCCCCCAAAAAGGAGCTACGGGGTTCGGCGTTTCCAGCCAAAGCGCAGATCAATCTGAGACCAGTAGCCAAGGGATTTGATGCCATCGCATTCATAAACCTGCCAGTCTACGGACAGCATCTTGTCCCGGGCCCACTGGAAGACCCATTCCTTTAACGCTTCTTCGTTTTCAAGGCCCTTGAGGGCCAGCCCTCCAAAGTTAAACCGGCAATCGGCCAGCCGTCCATTCTCATCGACCTGAATATCTCTGATGAGAATGGTAAGGTCTCCCCGGCCTTTCAATTCCGGAAACTGGTCATAGGGAAAACTGGCGGCCAACGCTGACCTCTGCCCACTGTCGAAGGGGACACCTTCGTGAAACAGGTGATTATTGTAACAGCATACGTATAACAAACCTTTCCGAAACGAACAGAAAACTTCTTTGCTGAATCGGGAACTGAACCCCATATGCGCATAAAGCAATCGTTCACTGCGATAATCGCAGACCAGGACAGAGTCGCGCGTCACCCAGCCGGCACGGATGCGTCCATCGTGACAATGCGATGGCAGCAAGTCATGCAGATCATCATAGCGATAAAAGCGATAGATAAATGCATGGTCATCCGTGATATCGACAAGGACCTGGATGCTGTCGAGATAAAGATAATCGTCTTGTATGCTCCAATAGCCGACATACCCACGCGCTAATCCGGTTGACATCAGATAATCCCCCGAACCTACTCCGATCCGATTCTCGATCTGCCACTGCGTGAGTGTATCCAGATCGAATAACGGAACGTATTGCATCCCGTACTCTTTCCCGTTCAAAACCAGTCGTTCAGGCTCCTGTTCGGTAGCAAGCAAGGGAACGGAAACGATCAGGGTGAGGAAGAAGAGAACAATCTGCTTCATAAACGGACGGGATAACAAGAATTATGCCGCCTAAAGACCGGCAATGAGGCGAATGAGGGTGTTGAGAAGATGGAGGAGCCAGGTGAGGACGGCGGATGTGGCGGACGAGAGCCAGGAAGCACCACTTATGAGGGACGAGAGACCGGCAGAGGCAACGGAGGCGGCGATGGCGTACATCACGGCGGTGGCCAGGGGGATGGCCAGGAGGGTGGTGAGCAGGAAGTAGCGGGGGAAGGTGCCGAAGTAGAGCCAGGCCAGGATGCCACAGGTGGCCTGGCAGCAGAGGCTGACGCTGAGGCGTTCCCAAATGCGGGTCAGCAGCCGGGAGCGGGTCTGGAGCAGCCGGCTGAGGCGGGGATGGAGCAGCAGGATCGACAGGACGGCGGTATAAGACAGTTGAAAACCGATGTCGCGGGGCGCTTCGGGACGAAAAAGAGTCAGCAAGAGGGCACTGCCGGCGAGGGCCGACAGGCCGTCGCGGTCGCCGGAGATCAGGCCGGAGAGTTCATAGAAAGTAATCATCAGGACGGCGCGGCTGATCGAGGCGCTCAGGCCGGTGATCAGGGCATAGGTCCAGAGGAAGACGAGGATGAGGCCGCTGCGGAACAGCCGGGCCGGCCGGTGGCCGCCCAGCGGCCGCAGCAGCCAGGCCAGCAAGGCGTAGATCAGGCCGACATGCAGCCCACTCAAGGCCAGCAGATGCATGGCCCCGCTGTCGCGGTACGCAGCGCGCAGGTCGCGCGTCAGGTCACCTTTATCGCCGATAGCCAACGCTCGCAGGATTGCCAGCTCCTCGCCCGGCGGCGCCAACTGACCCAACCACTCCGAAAAAGTTTCTTTTTGAAGGGCTGCCCCTTGCTTCAACGCCGAAGGACTGGCTCCGGAGGGCATCCGCCCCAGTTGCAGCGCCGCCGCCCCAAGGAAAACAAAACAAACCAGCAACACCATCCACTCCGGCCGGCGCAGCGAAAGGCAGGCGAAAACCAGCGAAAGAAACAGAAACACCCATGGCGGCAACGAAAGATAATCGCCCAAGACATTGCCGGCCAGAAAGGCCAGCGCGCACGCCACAAGTTCCCTACCTTGCCACATCCTCCACATATTTTCTGCAAGGTACGATTATTTTTCCTAACTTTGTCTGATTGACAAACCAAATTCGAAAAAATATGATCATCCTTGTCCTCAACTGCGGAAGCTCCTCGCTGAAATACCAGCTGCTTGACATGCGGAGCGCCGAAGACTATACCCTGATGAAGAAGGGTCTCGTAGAACGCATCGGTGATGTGGTCCCCGACCATGCTGCCGGTATCAAAATGGTGCTGGACGCCCTTGTCAGCCCGGAAGAAGGCGTTATCGACTCACTCGACCGCATCGATGCCGTCGGCCACCGCGTGGCGCACGGCGGCGAATTCTTTGACCGCAGTGTCCGGGTCACGCCCGACGTGATGGACAAGATTGAACGCTGCTGCGAACTCGCGCCGCTTCACAACCCCGCCAACCTGATGGGCATCAAAGCCATCGAACAACTGATGCCGGGCGAACCGCAGGTCGCCGTGTTCGACACCTCGTTCCATCAGACGATGCCGGACTACGCCTACATGTATGCCTTGCCCTATCGTTTCTACGAGAAATACCGGCTCCGCCGCTATGGCTTCCACGGCACCAGCCACAAGTTCGTGGCCGAAAAAGCCTGCAAGTTCGTAGGCATGGATCTCAAGAAGAGCCGCATCATCACCTGCCACCTCGGCAACGGCAGTTCCATCACCGCCATCAAGAACGGCGAAAGCGTCGATACCTCGATGGGCTTCACCCCGGTCGAAGGCGTGGTGATGGGTACCCGCGTCGGCAACCTCGACGTCGGCGCCGTGACCTTCATCCAGGAAAAGGAAAACCTCGATTACAAACAAGCCAACGACCTCCTCAACAAGAAGAGCGGCCTGCTGGGTATCTCGGGTGTTTCGGCCGACAACCGCGACATCGAAGCGGCGGCCGCCACAGGCAACGAACGTGCCATCCTGGCCCGCAAGATGCTGGCCTACAGCATCAAGAAATACGTCGGCGCCTACGCGGCCGTTCTGGGTGGCGTCGATCTGATTGTCTTCACCGGCGGCATCGGCGAAAACGCCTGGCCGGTCCGCGAGCAGGTATGCGAAGGCCTCGAATACCTCGGCGTGGACTTTGACGCCCAGGCCAATGCGGTCCGCGGCAAGGACGTGGTCATCACTCGTCCCGGCTCCCGCGTCAAAGTCGTGGCCGTCACGACCAACGAAGAACTGGTCATCGCCACCGACACCATGAACATCGTCAACAATAATTAATATCCGATAGCACCATGATTACTAC
>JAEEGG010003580.1_pt1 | contig 38615 bp, 36 predicted proteins | sample 9134161 | NCBI WGS metagenome assembly JAEEGG01 (sample SAMN16246543, study PRJNA631951) | gut metagenome | biome: gut microbiome; feature: rumen; material: CR-attached | host: Bos | place: Iran: Karaj | collected 2018-10 | reverse complement strand
TAGATAGGCTCGATACCCTTCTCGATATCGTACGGGAAATCACGCGTCTCAACGCCGTTTACCTTATACGCCGTACAAGCCTTGATGGTGTCGAAGCCATCGAGCACATCACTCTTCATCATAATAAGCTGTGTAACACCATTTACCATGATTGAATAGCGCAGGGCAACAAGGTCAATCCATCCACAACGGCGCTCACGACCCGTAACGGCACCATACTCATGGCCCAGGTCACGAATCTTCTTGCCTGTCTCGTCAAACAGTTCTGTTGGGAATGGGCCTGCTCCCACACGAGTGCAGTATGCTTTCATGATGCCGAACACCTCACCAATCTTATTGGGGCCAATACCCAGACCTGTGCAGGCTCCGGCACAAATCGTATTCGATGAGGTAACAAAAGGATAGCTGCCGAAGTCTACATCGAGCATGGTACCTTGGGCACCCTCACAGAGCACGCTCTTGCCAGAACGAAGGATGCTGTTGATCTCATGTTCTGAGTCCACTAAATGGAACTGGCGCAGGTATTCGATACCTTCGAGCCATTTCTTCTCAACCTCAGCAATGTCATAATCGAAGTTCAGTGATTTAAGAATGGCCTCATGGCGTGCCTTATGGGCAGCATACTTCTCTTCGAAGCCATCGAGGATATCTCCAACACGCAAACCATTGCGACTGACCTTATCCGTATAGGTAGGACCAATGCCCTTACCGGTAGTACCCACTTTGTTCTTTCCCTTTTGAGCCTCGTAGGCAGCATCAAGCACACGATGAGTAGGCATGATAAGATGAGCTTTCTTCGAAATATGCAGGCGTTCCTTCAACTCATGGCCACTGGCTTCCAGTGCCTTTGCTTCGTCCATGAACAAGTCTGGAGCCAGTACAACACCATTACCGATGATATTGACCTTACCACCTTGGAAGATACCCGATGGAATAGAACGAAGCACATATTTCTGTCCCTCAAACTCCAGCGTATGTCCTGCATTAGGACCGCCCTGGAAACGGGCCACTACATCATACTGGGGGGTCAGTACGTCGACCACCTTTCCTTTTCCTTCGTCGCCCCACTGCAAACCGAGCAGGACATCAACTTTTCCTTGATTCATTGTTGTCTAAGTATTGTGTTTATTATTTTTTCTGTTTATTCCGCTTGGAAGCCTGCTTGGTCAGATTAGCTCTGCAGGAACTGCAAATGCCATAGACATACAGCGTGAAGCCATCCTTATGAAATCGCTTATGACGTACAGATGCAATAGCTTCGATTATTTTCTTTGACCTGAATTCCGTCACTTTACCGCATACGGTACATATCTGATGGCAATGGCTGTTGTTATCGTAGCATGCTTCATATTTCGTAGTACCCTGAAAACGGTGTCGAATCACCAGACGCAGCTCTAAAAAGAGTTTCAGCGTATTGTACAAGGTTGCTCTGCTGACGGGGAACCGTTCTTCATTATTCAGTTTCTCGCTCAACTCTTCGAGTGTGAAATGCTCGTCAATATCGTATACAGCATCAAGGATAGCAAAACGCTCCGGTGTCTTACGCAGGTTGTTTTGTTCCAGATAGCTGGTCAGCAGATTTCTGACCGTTTCCTTGACGTTATCTTTCATTGTATGTTGGTCGTCTTTTCAAAAACCGCACAAAATTACTACTTTTTCTTCAGATAACGGCAAGAATTATTTAAAAAATATCTAAATTGACCGTTTTCAGTGCACTTTTTGCCATTCTTTCGTATACCAAGCCCAATTCTGAAAAGCGTTGTACTGTCTGCAAGGCAGCTTTTCGCACGGACAGATAAGGCCCCTGCAATGCCGCCTGTGCTTGGTCAAGCATTTCATTGATGCCTCGCTCATTAGGCTCTTGTCCTCGCATAAAAATACGTGTCAGCACGTGGAATCCGCATAATTGGTAGAGTTCCTTGTCTGATGCTATCCATTGATAAGCCTTTTCTGGTGCATACGGCAGATGTTGCCATAAGTTAAAGGATGCCTGTTCAGCAATCTCCTGTGTTGGTATTTGTTCCATCCAGATGTCACAAACTTCTGGCAGCATCTGGTCGATAGGCATCAGGAGCGTCGCCAGGATCTTGCATTCACGGACATTTTCCTTCCATAAGGCAATGGCAAGGTCGTATTGGGTGTTAGGTGATGGGTGTTGGGTGGCTATCTCTTTGGCCATTTCGTGCAGACGGGGCAGTGTGGCCCCCCAATTCAGCTTATAGTCGACGCCCTTGTTACGCATCGACTGTGCTATCGCTCCATCCATCATCTGGCGAAACGCCTGTTTTATTTCTTTAATGCTATCGTTGATTGTCATATAAGTGTTCCGTATTCTGAACTATAGCGTAACATCTGATGTGCATAACTTTCCGAATAGTTCAGCTGAATGTCGCAGATGTCTCCATGATCGTCCAAAACCGGTAACATCTGCGGATTGATGAATCCTTTGTAGGGGGCAAGGTTAAGCTTCCGGTATCGTTCCAGAACCTCGGCATGCAGTTCTGCATCCACTTTGACAGCATACTGCTCGACTAACTGACGGGCTGCTTCGTAGTCACCCTCGCTTTTGATGCGTTGTATCTCTGCCAGTAGCTGTGCAAACAGTCCTCGCAAAGTTTCGTAGTCCATAATCCGCACGAAAGTCTTTCCGTCCAGTTTTTCTAATCGGATAACGTCACTTTGTTCAAAACACCAATGGGCAATCAGCGATCTGTTCCGCATGTGTGCTTCTTCTATCTGCTTTCCAGGCTCGATACGGATAAGCTGCGTCAGCAGACCATTCATGATATACGAATAATACTGCGACTTATATGCTTCGGCATCTGGAAGCAGGCCCAGTTCAATGAGTTTGGCATCAGCAATGTAATAAAGCCCAAAGAGATCGGCACGGGCTTCTTCAATGGTGTTGCCGTATGCTTTCAGTGCATCGGGGTCTGTGCCTGGCAGGAGTTGTCCGCTGCCGTGTCCCAGACACTCGTGCAAATCGGTATGAAGGTTATCACACAGATCGCCATAGCGTTCTATCAGCTGCAACGTGTCACAGTCCACCACAAATTCTTCCTTGAAGCCGTTTCCATGGGCGGCTTTGTTATAAGCTTCTGTGATATTCGATATGGTGATGCTCTTGGAACCGTGCTGTGCCCTGATCCAGTCGGCATTGGGCAGATTGATACCGATGGCTGTCGACGGATATTCGTCTCCTCCCAGCATGGCAGCACAAATGGCATTGGCAGTGACGCCTTTCACTTGTTTTTTACGGAAACGAGGATCCACGGGCGAGTGGTCTTCAAACCATTGGGCGTTACTGCTGATGGCTTGTGTGCGCTTAGTGGCTTCAAGGTCTTTATATTCAACGATACCTTCCCACGAGCCTTTCAATGCCAACGGGTCTCCATAGACCTCTATGAATCCGTTAACGAAGTCTACCCTACCCTCGTGCTCCCCTACCCACTCGATGCAGTAGTCATTGAACACGCGCAGGTCACCGGTTTGGTAATAGTCAATAAGGAATTGGATGATGTGCCTCTGACGATCGTTCTCAGCTACGTCACATGCCTTTTCAAGCCAATAGCAGATATTCCTGATAGCATTGGCATAACGGCCTTGAGCCGACCACACCTCTTCGTGAATACCATCGGCATTCTTTACCAGTGTACTGTTCAGTCCATATGATATGGGACGGGGGTCGTCACCGGCTGCTTCTTTCTGCTGCTGGTAGAACTGTTCCGCTTCTTGTTGCGTAACTCCTTCGTAAAAGTGACAGGCAGAGGTTAACAGAAGATCGTCTCCGTCAGCTTTGTTCACACGCTTCGGCAAGACCTGCGGATTGAAAATAACAGGGAATAGCTCGTTTCTTAAGTCTTCCAGCGTCTCGCCGGGAAGCAGTGGCAGACGCATGGCGTTGATGGCAGTCAGTGTTTGCCATAACCATTCGGCATTAAATTCAGGCTGGAACTTGTCGCAGCCATAGTGATGGTAGATGCCGTTAGAGAACCATACCCGTTTCAGATAGACCTCCATCGCCAGGAAGTCTGTCGTGGTACGGTCAATGGTCGTATCCGTATAGACGGCCTCCAGCATCTTACGAATACGCAGATTGTATCGGCCAAACTGGTCGAAGGTGATGTCACGTCCGTATAGTGTGGCTTTTGACAGATAATAAATCAATGTCTTTTGTGACAAAGATAATTGCTCAAATCCGTTAAGACGGTATCTGAGCAATTGTAAGTCTGCAAATCGTTCGTCAGAAAAGTTCATGCAACAAGAAACCCTTTACTTTTTCTTCTTGGTTTTAACAACTCTTTCTGATGGGTGCTGTTCCAACTGTTGCAGTCTGTACTCTCGTGGAGTCATGCCCAGCTGTCTGTAGAACGAAGAATAGAACGACTGTCTGTTGGTAAATCCCACCATGTCGCTCACATCCTCCATGCGCAGTGTTTGGTATCTGCGGTCTACAAGAATGGTCATCGCTTCCTCAATACGGAACTTGTTAACGAAAGAAGTATAGTTCATGTGGAAACGGACATTAACCACAGCCGAAATGTAGCGGGTGTTAGTCCCAAGGTCTAAAGCCAGTTTTTTGGCAGAATAGTCCTTGTCCTTATACTTCTTCTGCATGACGATAATGTCAAGAATCTTATCACTCAAGGTATCCATCACCCTGGGGCTGACAAGTGTTCTGTAATGGGCTTCCTTTTCTTTCTTTTCAATAATGTTGTACTTTGCCATAGGAAGTAATGATTAAGATCCTTATTTCTTAACAGTTGCAAAGATACAAAGAATTTCAATAATATCAAAATATTTAATCTAAAAAAATATTAAATGCGTCGAAAAAAATCAACTATGCGGTTTGGTCTTCTGTCTTACAGATTCTGTAAGCGTATTTCACGGGCATTCTTCAGATAGTTGGAGCGCATTTCCAACGCCTTCCCCCACTCGCTTGTAAACAATTCGCTGACATCAAGTTCTATCTTCCATTGACCATGCGACTCCAGCCGGTCTATCATGGAACCAAGCGTCATGTTCCTAATGTCCTCGGCAGGCATAAAACGGCTTGTCTCGCTTTTTTCATCGTTGGTGATCTCTATCAGCAGTCCTGCATCAATCATTTGGAACAACAGCTCGTTGACAATGCGGATGGGAATAGTGGTGAGCTCTCTCAATTCCAAGGCAGTATAGGGTTTTCCGCCATCGGCGAAACGGCGACAGATGCGGCTCGCCAGCAGGGCACACAACAGGATGCGATACCGGTGGCTGATTTCGCCTGCGTTGGTGTCATAGTCATAATAGTCCAGATTCTGATTGGTATAGCATAGCTCCGCACCAAACAGGCAAATGGTCCACGAGATCTGCAGCCACAGCATAAACAGCGGAAGTGCTGCAAAAGAACCGTAGATAGCATTATAGCTCGACAGGAATATCTGCGAATGGATATACACGAACTGCAGGCCTTGCATGGCGATACCTGCACAGATGCCTGGCACCAGCGCACTCATGGGTTTTACCCGCGTGTTGGGCATGAAGATGTAAAGGGCGATAAACGTCAGCGACATCAGCACATAAGGCGAGAGATCCAGCAGCAAGCGTACAGCCGACCCCAGCATCATGAAGTCTGGCATCTGGTCGGCTACCGTAGCAAGAAAGATGCTCATACCTGAAGACAGTACTATCAGGATGGGTGCCACGAAGAACATGGCCAGATAGTCGGTGAATGTGCGGAATACGGAGCGCGATGTCTTGACCTGCCAAATTTCGTTGAAGGCCTCTTCGATATTGCTCACCAGCATCAGCACGGTATAAAGCATGAATAGCAGACCAATTCCCAGAAATACGCCGCTCTTGGTGTGTACAAGATAGCTGTTGACAAAGCCGATGATGACCTCTGCTGCCTGTGGTTGTGACGAGAAGGCATCACGGAACCACATTTCTATATATTTATTATAGCCGAAGCCTCGGGCAATGGCAAACACCACTGCCAATATCGGGACGATGGCCAGCAGCGTCGAGTAAGTCAGCGCCGACGCCTTCGTCAGTACGCGCTTGGCAGTAAAGAAACGGACTGCCAGCATCAGTTTCTTGACAACTTCCAATAACAGCCGATGGAGCGGTGACGACAAATCACTGCTCCCTATCCGCCAAATGTCGGTTGTAAAAAACTGTATTAGCTTTCCCATTTCAGAAATGCTTAATGCTTAATGCATAATTTCTAATTTCTAATTCCTAATTATAAAAAAAGCACTGTCCCTATAAGCCGGGTTCTGTACCTCTTGCGAGGCGTCTGCCATTTATCTACACTGCACGTTACCGTACAGCTCCAGCATTCTACCCTCCATCGTTGACAAGCATCGGGCGGACAACCCTCAGACGACGGTATACGTGAACTTGCAGCCTCCAGACGGAACAGCCTTGCGATCACCCGCAAGCTGGTGGGCTCTTACCCCACCTTCTCACCCTTACCACATGCATGTTGCCACACAGATGGCGGTCATTCTCTTCTTCCGGCTCCAGCCGTCACCGACTGCTGGCATTTTCACCAGTGGAGCGTCCTGCGCTGCCCGGACTTTCCTCTCGTACCCAAAGGCACCAGCGGCAGACCGTGACACTGCTTTCAGGGTGCGAAGTTACGAATAAATATTCATATTTGCAATAAAATGCAAGGAAAAGTGCAAAAAAACTATCTTTTTGCTTTGTGCTTTGCTGATTTCTTTGTACCTTTGCAGCCCAGAATGGAAATCCACTGTTTGTATCGCAAGGTCAAATAGTGGAAAAAAAAAACGCAGCATTTAAATGAAAAAGGAAATGAAAAAGGTACTTGTCTTAGGTTCGGGTGCCTTGAAAATCGGACAGGCTGGCGAGTTTGACTATTCTGGCTCCCAGGCACTTAAAGCATTGCGCGAGGAAGGCATCTCTTCCGTGTTAGTAAACCCCAACATCGCTACGATTCAGACCTCTGAAGGTATCGCCGACAAGGTGTACTTCCAGCCGGTGACGACGCACTTCGTGGCGGAAATCATCAAGAAGGAGCGTCCTGACGGTATCCTGTTGGCATTCGGTGGCCAGACGGCCCTGAACTGCGGTACAGAGCTGTATCAGACAGGCGTTCTGAAGGAGTACGGCGTCGAGGTGCTGGGAACCAGTGTCGAAGCCATTATGAATACGGAAGACCGTGACCTGTTTGTGAAGAAACTGGATGAGATTCAGCTGAAGACGCCAGTGAGCCACGCCGTTGAGAATATGGAGGACGCTCTGAAGGCTGCCCGTGAGATTGGCTTTCCTATTATGATACGCAGCGCGTACGCGTTAGGCGGTCTTGGTTCAGGTATCTGCCCTGACGAGAAGGCGTTCAAGGAACTGGCTGAGTCGGCCTTCACCTTTGCCCCGCAGATTCTCGTCGAGGAGTCGCTGAAAGGCTGGAAGGAGATTGAGTTCGAGTGCATACGCGATGCCAACGACCACTGCTTCACGGTGGCTTCTATGGAGAACTTCGACCCGCTTGGCATCCATACCGGAGAGTCCATTGTTGTCGCTCCGACCTGTTCACTGACTGACGAGCAGGTGAAGATGCTGCAGGAAATTACCATCCGCTGCGTACGCCATCTGAACATTGTGGGTGAGTGTAACATCCAGTTTGCCTTCAATGCTCAGACCAACGACTATCGTATTATTGAGATAAATGCCCGCTTAAGCCGTTCGAGCGCATTGGCCTCAAAGGCAACGGGTTATCCCCTCGCCTTCGTTGCTGCAAAGATTGCCTTGGGCTATACCCTCGACCAGATTGGCGAGATGGGTACGACCAGTAGTGCTTACGTCGCTCCGAGTCTCGACTACATGATTTGTAAGATACCCCGCTGGGACCTCACCAAGTTTGCCGGTGTCAGCCGTCAGATTGGTTCATCAATGAAGTCTGTGGGTGAAATCATGTCCATCGGACGTTCCTTCGAAGAGATGATCCAGAAGGGTCTGCGCATGATTGGACAGGGCATGCATGGCTTCGTGGGTAACGACCACACCAAGTTCGACAACCTGGACGATGCACTGGCCAATCCTACCGACTTGCGCATCTTCGCCATCGCCCAGGCTCTGGAGGACGGCTACACGGTAGAGCGCATTGAGGAACTGACGAAAATTGACGTATGGTTCCTGGAGCGCCTGAAGCACATCGTAGACCTGAAGCACGAACTCCAGAAGTATAACGAGCTGCACGACCTGCCCGACCATTTGTTGCTCGAGGCAAAGCAGTGTGGCTTCTCCGATTTCCAGATTGCCCGTTTCGTGCTGAAACCAGAGGGTGGCAACATGGAGAAGGAGAACCTGCAGGTGCGTCAGTATCGTAAGCAGCAGGGCATCATGCCCAGCGTGAAGCGCATCCCGACAGTAGCCAGCGAGCATCCCGAGTTGACCAACTATCTGTACTTTACATATACGCATACGCCTGCTTTCGCCCAGCCTGACGGCAAGCCTTACATGCCTGCACACGACATCAACTATTACAAAAACGAAAAGTCTGTAATTGTATTAGGTTCAGGTGCTTACCGTATTGGTTCGAGCGTTGAGTTCGACTGGTGTTCGGTGAATGCCATCAATACGGCTCGTAAGTTGGGATATAAGAGTATCATGATCAACTACAACCCCGAGACAGTGTCTACCGACTACGATATGTGCGACCGCCTGTACTTCGACGAGCTGTCACTGGAGCGCGTGCTCGACGTCATTGATCTGGAGCAGCCCCGTGGTGTTATCGTCTCTGTAGGTGGTCAGATTCCTAACAACCTCGCCATGAAGCTCTATCGTCAGGGCGTGCCCGTTCTGGGAACAAGTCCTGTCGACATCGACCGTGCAGAGAACCGCGACAAGTTCTCCGCTATGCTCGACAAGCTCGGCATAGACCAGCCCGCATGGCGTGCGCTGACATCGTTCGACGACATCAAGGAGTTTGTTGCAGAGGTTGGCTATCCCGTTCTGGTGCGTCCCTCTTACGTGCTCTCGGGTGCTGCCATGAACGTCTGCTACGACGAAGAGGAGCTGCACCGTTTCTTGAACATGGCTACTGAAGTCAGCAAGGAGTTCCCCGTGGTGGTATCTAAGTTCATGACGGAGACCAAGGAGATTGAGTTCGATGCTGTTGCCGACAAGGGCGAAGTCATCGAGTATGCTATCTCCGAGCACGTTGAGTATGCCGGTGTGCACTCAGGCGATGCCACGATGGTGTTCCCTGCCCAGCACATCTACTTCTCGACCATCCGTCAGATCAAGAAGATTGCCCGTAAGATTGCAGCTGAGCTGAATATCTCGGGTCCGTTCAACATCCAGTTCCTGGCCAAGAACCGCGAGGTGAAGGTTATTGAGTGTAACCTCCGCGCCTCACGTTCGTTCCCCTTCGTATCGAAGATTCTGAAGCGCAACTTCATCGAGACGGCTACGAAGATTATGCTCGACGCACCTTATCAGAAGCCCGAGCGCAGCGAGTTCGACATCGACCGCATCGGTGTCAAGGCCTCACAGTTCTCGTTTGCCCGTCTGCAGAATGCCGACCCCGTCCTTGGTGTCGACATGAGCTCTACCGGTGAGGTAGGCTGTCTGGGGGACGACCTCAACGAGGCTATGCTCAACGCCCTCATTGCTACCGGCTACCGTCTGCCAAAGGCTGGTCGCGCCATCCTCATCTCTTCTGGTGGTGCAAAGGGTAAGGTCAGTCTGCTGGAGCCAGCTCAGCAACTGGTGAAGAAGGGCTATAAGGTGTATGCCACCGGTGGCACGGCCAAGTTCTTCAACGACAACGGCGTAGAAGCCACACCCGTCAGCTGGCCTGATGAGCAGGGTGAGAATAATGTGATGGACATGATTGCCAACCACGCCTTCGACCTCATCATCAACGTGCCGAAGAACCACACCAAGCGTGAGCTGACCAACGGCTACAAGATCCGTCGCGGTGCCATCGACCACAACATCCCCCTGATGACAAACGTCCGTCTGGCCAAGGCCTACATCGAGGCCTTCACTGCCCTGAAGCAGGAAGACATCAAGATCAAGTCATGGCAGGAGTACAATGCGTAGATGATTAAAGATGAAAGATTAAAGATAAAAGATTTAATCTAAACATTACATACTAAAAAGAGCTGGGGCTACTTCAAGTGGCTCCAGTTATTATATTTTTTTTTGTTTTTCATCAACCAAAGTGACGAAGTTTTTTGCTGTCGATAAAAATGATGGGTGGTGGGTGGTGGATGAGCGTGCCGATGCCTTCTACGGGTCGTCCGGATAATGCTTTGCTAGTGTTCCTGTGTCCGGTGGGTAGTGTGTTGTTCCCAGTATGGGAATGAAGCGTTCCCAGCGTGGGAATAAGGCGCTCCCAGCATGGGAACGACCACGAAGCCTGGGAGGCGCGGTGGCCTAACCCAGCTGTTTTGCCTGCCGCAAGCTTTCTGCAACGGTGTTTTTGTGAATTTTGAGCAAAAGTGCCACATCTCTCACATCAATGCTTCGGAAGCCCTGTCTACAAAGGAGTTTCACTGTTTTCATCACTCCCTTCATCCCTCACGTCATCTCTCACATATCTCTCACATTTTTTCTACATCCGCACAAATTATGTTGCTTGTTTTTGCGTTGAGCTACCAAAATCAGTACCCAACAGGTACCAATTTGTGGCAGAGTGTGGGGGTGACGGGAGAGATATGTGAGAGATATGTGAGAGATTAGAAACATCTCTCACATGCTCTAACCCCTTTGTACAAAGGCGTTTCGAAAGAATTAGTGAGAGATGACAGTTCGCGATTGCTCAATCATGATAAAGGACGCACTTGGCGTGTGATGTACGACATATTCAACGAACTGGGTTACGACGTAAAATTTCGTGTTCTGAATAGTTGTGACTATGGCATACCTCAGCATCGTGAACGCGTCTATTGTCTTAGCTTTAAGAAAAAGACTACGTTTGAGTTCCCTGCACCTATTGAACTAGAATACAAAATGTATGACTTCTTGGAAGACAAAACGATCGGTACAATCGCTGGTAAATAATTGCGCAAAGATTTGGGAGAGTCGTACTTTTTGTGTATTTTTGCAGCAGGAAAAGGAATTTCCAATAAGACTAAATAAAAAGGAATATCCAAAAAGACTAAATGATGACACGTATGAAAAATGTTCTATTGACGCTCGTATTGTTTCTTTCAGCTATGGCTGCTTGTGCACAGACATCGCCTGCAGCCAAGAAGGATGTGGCTGATATTCGTAAGTTGTATACCGAATCCAAACAGGAAATGGATGGCCTCGACAAAATGGAACGTGAGGGGCTCCCTCCTAACAAGACGGTATTTAGCAGTCATTTTAACGAGGCGGGTACTGGTCCGACAAAGGAGTTAATTACCTATTATTATAGGGTGGCCTACGACGAAGCGTCGGAGATGTCCATGCACCGTCCGTTCTTTATTATCCGTAAATTCAATGTCGCTGCTAGAGAGATTTACCAGGAGTTCTTGTACGACAAGAATGGTGAACTGAAATTCTTCTTTGAGAAAAATCCGGATGGCGAGACTCGCTATTATTACTGCAAGGACGATGTGTACGATATTGTCAAAGGGTCGATGAGTATGGATTGTGCCTTCGCCAGTCGTCTGAGTGGTGAATTGATAACGGCCTTCAATACCATCAGGAACCGGAATTGGGATTGACAGTAACAAAAAACATCGCACTAAAGTGCAACGAACAGGACGAAGGGAAATGCCGGATAATAGAGTTGAGTTTCGTTAAATTTATTAAAAAACGGAATGGAATTGATGCAAGTGTAAGGAAAAAACCTTACTTTTGCAGCGATTAATCAAAAATTAAAAACTGAAAGAATCATGAAGAAACTGATATTTCTGTCCGTCATGCTTTTGTTCAGCGTGACTGCCGTGATGGCTCAAAAGCCCGCACAGATTAAGTTTGACTCTACCACACACGACTTCGGCACGTTCTCGGAAAGTGAGCCCAAGGTGACTTGTACGTTTACCTATACAAACGTCGGCGAACAGCCGTTGGTTGTCAATCAGGCCATTGCTTCATGTGGCTGTACGGTACCTGAATACACCAAGACGCCCATCAAGCCAGGCGAGAAGGGCGAAATCAAGGTGACATATAATGGTGCCGGTAAGTTTCCCGGATATTTCAAGAAATCTATTACCGTCCGTACGAATGGTTCCGTCGAGATGACTCGTCTCTATATTGAGGGCAACATGACGGAAGCGAAGTCTCAGAAGGAATAGCTGATTCCGAGTGAGCTGTATTCCTGGAACTGGAAGTAGCCCATGTCTTCATCACGCTTTCCTGCATCGTCGAAGCGGGGATATACGAAAAGGTTGGCAGATATATATTTGCTGACCTTTAATGTAAATAGGTTCTCCCACTCTATCTCAGCACGCTTGTACGAGGTATAGGCATTGAGACGGCTCTTCCACGTAAACTGCTCGGCAATCTTCCACTCCAAATCGGCCGTCATCTGCGAACCGAAGTCGTGCAGCGAGTGATGACCTTCCTTCAAGCCATAGCTTGTGGCCAGTGCCAGACGGTCTACATATCGGAAGTTATACGACAGCGGCGAGAAGTTGATGGTACCCGTCAGTTTCTTGTTCAGTGCCTCGACCTTGTAGTCCATACCAAGACCGACGTTCAGGTTGAAGGGTGACGTGAAGTCGGAATAGGTCTCGATATCGTTGGCTTTCAAACCACGGGCAAACTGCGTATAGGCCATCACCTGCAGCGTATAGTACCACCGCTTGTGGGCCTGCAGACCCAGCTTGCTGGTTAGACGAAGCAGGTCGTTGTTGGTCTTGAACTTATGAACGGTATCCGACCGTGAGGTCTGGAATCCCAGCTTGGCCTCCAGTTTGTTGTCGAATTTCACCTTGTCCTTATCGTTGTAGTTCAGCTCGAAGGTGACAGATCCTACGGCCGAATAGTTGCTCTCACCACCCTTGTGCCAGTTGTCGGAGACATAGTTCTGCAGGAACTGCAGCGAGCCGTCAAACTTCTTGGTCCAGAAGTTAGGCTTCTGAACGACCAGCTCCACCTGTGGTTCCACATCGGGTTCGGCAGCTACGGGCTCTACTATCTCCACCATCTCCACCTGTGGCTTGACCTCCTTGTTGACATCGTCGCGCAGGGTACCAGCCTCACGCAGCTGACTCTCGTAGGCCTTGACCAGGTCAGGACGACGCATGTAAAGGCTCATCAGGGCCTCGTCAATGGCATCGCTCACCGCATCGCTGCTGTCAGCTGTCAGTGTCAGCTGTTTGTGGGCACCCGAATGGTAGAACGTCAAAGGGGCAAAGAGCCTGTAGTAACGGCCATCCGTGGGCTCCACGCGCAACGAGTCATTGACACGCTCCAGGGAGTCGAGTCTCGCCCGTAACACCGTTAGCGAGTCTTTATAGTTCTTCACTACCAATGCCGTATCGGCCTTGGCTACCTTTCTCTTCCTGCGCTGTGCCGTGGCATCAGTAGTGACCAGCAGCACGGACAACACGATCAATAGATACTTGTACTTCATATTTTTATTGGATTACGATTTTACGACCATCAATGATGTAAATACCTGGTTTCAATTGGCCATTCGACAACATGCGCTCAGTAATTTTCCGACCGCTCAGGTCAAAGCATCCCTCCTTAGATGGCATGTCGTCATTGTTCATCATGTCTAACTCCTGGATGCCGGTCTCGGAAAAGTCATTGACATCAAGAGTAGCCATGCCAAGCACAAAGTCGGCATCCTTCACCGCATCGGTGTAGATGGTGAAGACATAGTCGCCAGTCTCGGGAATATAGAACTCGAAAGTCTGTCCCTTGCCTGATGTGAATCTGTTGGCTGTGTTGCCACCAATGTTTTTGGCAGGCGTGAAAGTCTTGGAAGCCACTTCATTTCCGTTGAGGTCTTCAATGGTATAGATGACAGGCGAAAGATTAGGCTGGTCCCAGTTGCACACCCTGCTCCTGAGAGCATAATGTCCTGTGTGCAATGTCATGTGCGAACGGGCGGCGTTGTCGCCAAATCTGGCCCATGCCGCTTTCTCATTACCTCCGGGATTCTGTACCATCAGTCCATATTCAAAGGCTTTCGTTTCATTCGTAAAATGCAGCAGACGGCAACCACTGGTATATGGCAAGCCACCACCCACGCGTTTTAACTTTCCGTTGCACACATACCAGTTCTGAGGCACCGTGCCCTCGGTAGTAAATGTCTGTATCAGGTTGTAGGAGGTCTGCGATGCGACACAGTTCACCATACAGGAATTCTCACCCTTCTTACCATTACTGTCCGTCACTACGACGCGCAATTCGTGCTGACCTGTCTTGGGGGCTGTCAGCGTGGCGGTATAAGGGGCAGCTGTCAGCGTTTCAATCAGCGTGGTACCATCATAAAATTCCACCTTCTCAATATCACCGCTGGTGGCTGTTGCTGTAGCTTCTATGGTGATGTCGGGATATGTAGCCTCGCTTTTCGGTCCCATAAAAAGATAGGTGGTCTCACCTTCCGGCATGATAATTTTCGCCTTGGGCTGGTTCAGTGTAAAACGCTTGCAGAAGTTCCAGATCAGGTGGCGGTTCAGATCCATGGGCCAGTGTCCGCCGTTGTTATAGGAGTAGAGCCACACCTCGCCGCCATTGGGCCCGCCTGTCCATTTCTCCAGGTCGCCATCGTACCAGCTGCTGCTGATGGGCTTGTAGCCGACAGTCTTCGAATATTGTGTGTGATTGTCGTGCAAGGCATAGTTCTCGATATAAGCATGAATACCGTATTTTTCGTAGCCGAACACATCGTCACCGTAGGCAATGCACTCTAGCATATTGACAGGCTTCTTACAGTTTTTCCAAGGCTCCTCAGAGAACTGGATACCACTGGTGGGTGCAAAGGCGGCTATCTTGTTCTGCATATTGGCAATACAATGGTGGATGAGCATGGAACCCATTGAGAATCCCGACCAATATACGCGATCTCTGTCGATGTCAAAACGGTTAGCCATCTCGTCGATGGTCTTGATAATGAAGGTTTGGTCGCTCGTGCCGCCTATGTCCCACGAGGCGTTGATGGCGCGCGGATAGGCAACAACAAACTTCTCGGTATCAATCAACAAGTACATTTTGTCGCTGTCGTACTGGTATTCCGGACTTTGGTTCAAGCCGTGAGTAATGATGAACAGCGGCGACTTGGCCGGTAACTGGTCAGGGGTGAAGACTACCATGTTTCTCTTTTGGCCGTTTACGGTAATTTCAATCGACTCCTGTTTATAAGCCGAGGCCTGTAGGGCAAAGAGTAGTAGAAGTGAAAAATGAATGCTGATAAGTAAAAAACGTTTCATATTTGTTATAACTTAGTTGATGTTACAAAGAGTCATGACGAACCGGGCACCGTCAGTATAGGTGGTGTCGAGGATGACGTCACCCTTCATTTGGCGTGCCAAAGAACGGGCGATGGAAAGGCCGATGCCTGTGCCGTCGGAATAATCATCAAGCTGCACGAATTCTGTAAAGATGTTCTCAGCCTGCTCCGGAGGAATGCCGATTCCCGTGTCCTCGACCACAAACACCACCTGTTGCTGGATGCCGCTAACGCCGAGGGTGACACGTGCCTTCTGATGGTCAGCCTGATGGTTTTGGAACACCTGGGGATGGGTGAACTTGATAGCATTGTCGAGCAACATCACCAGTGCCTTGACAGCCGATTTCCGATTGGTGACGATGTTCAGTGACTCTGCTTCAGGGGATATCTGCAGCTGGAAATCCAGATGCTCGACCTCACGGATGCCGCTCTCTTTTGCTGCCATCAAAGCCAGTTCGGCAGCCGTAACGGTATCGTGACACTCTATGTCTGCCTGGCTGTTCACCAAACTCAGGTCGAGCATCTTGTCAACGAGCTTGGTGATACGATCGCTGTTCTCGACGATTTTCTGGCTGATGACCTGTAGCTCTTCGGATTCTATCTCGATATCGGGAGTGGCAAGTACCTGGCTGAAACCTGACAGGATATTCAGCGGCGTGCGCACCTCGTGTGATATCTGCTGGATGAATTTGGTCTTCATGCGCGACGACTCCTCAGCACGTTCATTGGCCAACACCAGCTGACGATTGGTGGCGTCAAGCTTTCTATAGGCCCTGCGGCGCTGTATGGCATAGATGATAAAAAAGAGAACGAAGATCAGTGCAACGAAAACAACAGTCCACAGGCGTTGCTGTGACAGTTCAGCCCGTTGCTCGGCTATCTGGCGCTCCTTGCCCTCGGTATCGTAGAAGGTGGTCAGCAGGTCAGAATCAATCCTGCGTTGACGAACCACTGCCGAATCGTAATAGTCGGCAACGACGGTAGCCGCACGTAATGCTGTGTCAAGATGTCCTGCCAACAGGTTGGCACGGAATTTCGGAAGCATGTAACGTCCGAAATTCTCGAAATTGGCCTTATAGCCGCTTTCCAGCAGAAAATGATCCAGCAGATGGTAGTTCTGTGCTGCTTCTTCGTAGCGCTTTGCCTCAATCAGGTATTCACTGCTGTGGATGATGCTTCCCAGCTGTTTGGCCAAATGGGTGGTCTGGTATTCGCTGAAGGCCTGTTCAGCTTCATCATCACGGCCTTGGGCCTGAGCCAGCAAAGCCTTACTATAGTAGATGTCGGCCTTCATCTCGTCGATGAACACAGAGTCGCGTCGAGGGTGCTTGTCGGCTATGGCAAAAAGGGAGTCCTGCGCCATAATCCACGGGGTGACCTCATCATAGCGTTCTGTTTCCATATAGCACTTGGCGATGGCATTCATCGTCTTCTGGCATTCACGGTAATCCAGCGGATCATGATATTTAGCCAGTCTCGTATGTATACCCTGCAGTGACTTCTGGAAACTTTGCGCAGCCAAGGCGGTCTGTCCTAAATAGAGCTGACACTCTCCGATAATCTGGGCGACGTCATGATGGTCAAGAAACGTGTTGTATCCCACACTCCTAAGCTTGCGATCGGCAGCATTAGCCTCACGGAGGGCGAGGTCATAGCGTTTCATGTCGCACAGCACACGCACATAATTATTATAGGAATAGATGTACGTATCCATGTCTGCCTGATTAGTGAGCGACTTCACATCGATGTCTGCCAATTGTGAATAGAGTCGTAGCGAGGCCCGGTACTGCCCCAGCATGTTGTATGATATGGTGCGATAGAAAATGAGTTTAGGCAGTGAGAGTTCACCAGTTTTCTCGAGACTGTCGATTACTTCCAGCGTACGTCTGTGATCGCGCGTGTCACCGACGTCGGAAATGATGGAGTCGGCACGGTTGAAACCACTGGCATCGTTAAAGCCGCCAGATGTCGTCGTCAGAGGATTTTGACGGCTTGTACAGTTGGCCACCGACATCAGCACCAACAGCGTCATCAAACAATACAAAATCCTTTTCATGTCGTCAAACATTCACAAAACTGCTGCGAAGATACGAAAAAAAAATGATTCGACCAAATTGTCGGACCATTTTTTTAACATTTGCATTCTACTTCATCTTGCTCATGACCTTCTCAAAATACTTTTGAGTACCCTTCAGCGTGTAGTTCATGCCACCGTTCCAAGAGCGGATGGCCAGCTCTACGCTGTTCTTCGGATTGTAAAAAGACTGGAACAGCAGAAACATTTCCTTGGACTTCTTGACGCTAAAGCGGTCGTTCATCGTGTAACGCTTGCTACTTTTCTTCAATGACAGTATGCGGTTGCATTCTTCTACCAGTATCGGTGTAATCTGCAAAATGCCGCACGACTTGCCGCTTTTGTCAACAGCCTTGGCGTTGCCTTCACTCTCCACCTCGATAATCGCATCGATAACGGGATTCCAGTCAAATCTTGAGCCATTCTTTCCTTTAGTCCCTGCCGAAGCATTGATGGGAACTAACATCAAAAACATGCATGTCAGACATGCAATTTTAGCTGTTTTTTTCATAACTTATTCTTTAAAGCATGACCGTCTCGCCACGAGACATTCAATCGTCACACTATTGTTAGCGCGCACAAAGGTACGGCTTTTCAGTGAAATGACCAAACTTTTAGTGATTTTATAACATTGATTATCAATTTATTAACATAAATCAAGACTATAGAGAAAAAGAAAATCGCGCTGACTTCTCTGTTTGAGTGTCAGCGCGATGGAAGTTTTGACCCCTTTTTTGAGAGCCTCTTGTCGGATTCGAACCAACGACCCCGAGATTACAAATCACGTGCTCTGGCCAACTGAGCTAAAGAGGCGGGTGGGCAGCTTACTATATCGCGCCGCTACAACCAAGTACCCTTGCTATGTTCCCATCCTGGGGGATTCCGAGGGAGCTGGCCGTACAGGACTGCCCGTGAAATTACTGTTTGTCGATGGACAAATGACTCTTGTCTCTTCAAAAGCGGGTGCAAAGGTACAACATTAAATTAAAAATTAAACATTAAAGATTAAAAAAAATCCAATTTTAACATTTTTAGGCACAAACAGAGCAAAATATTTAATATTTCATCTTTCATCTTTAATCTTTTTCGTACCTTTGCACACGACTTTATACTTATGACACCGGAAGAATATGTTCAACTGAAAGCGTTTGCCCGACAAGACGGGGCATTGATGGCGCTGCTGTGGATAGGCTCTCTGATTTGTTACATACAAGGACTGAGCAGCCCTGTCATGGGCATGCTGGCCCTGATGCTCATCATCGCATCACCGTTCTTTGCGGCCAGCAGACTGCGTCACTTCCGCAACTACGCCCGTGAGGGAATCATTTCTTTTGCACGCGGGTATGCATACACTATCTTAATATTCTTCTATGGCGGCCTGTTGCTGGCAGCTGCCATCTACATCTACTTCGCCTTCATCGATGGAGGGTTCCTGATGGCAAAGTTGACGGAGTCAGTACATTCTGAGGATGGACGCCAGCTGCTGCAGAGCTATGGCATGGTGGAACAAATGAACGATCAACTGAAGCTGATGAGTGCCATGCGTCCCATAGACTTCGCACTGAACATGCTGACCATCAACATCATGTCAGGGCTGTTCCTGGGACTGCCCATTGCTGCACTGACACAGAAGGTAAAAGTGAAGACTGAAAAGTAAATTGTAAAATAGCAAAATTGCTCAATAAATAGTAAATTGTAAAATTGTCAAATTGTAAATTCAAATAATGGATATATCAGTAGTAATACCTCTCTATAATGAGGATGAATCACTGCCCGAGCTCTATTCGTGGATAGAGCGGGTGATGACGGCTAACCATTTCAGCTTTGAGGTCATCTTCGTCAACGACGGCTCGACAGACCACTCGTGGGACGTTATCACTGAACTGGCTGCACGCTCAGAACATGTCAAGGGCATCAAGTTCCGTCGCAACTATGGTAAGTCGCCAGCCTTGTACTGTGGCTTCAAGGAAGCCCAGGGCGACGTCATCATTACGATGGATGCCGACCTGCAGGACTCGCCCGACGAGATACCAGAACTGTACAAAATGATAAAAGAAGACGGCTACGACCTCGTCAGCGGCTATAAACAAAAACGCCACGATCCGCTGTCGAAGACCATACCTACGAAGCTGTTCAATGCCACGGCACGTAAGGTTAGCGGTATTAAGAACCTGCATGACTTCAACTGTGGCCTGAAGGCCTATCGGCGTGATGTGGTGAAGAATATCGAGGTTTTCGGTGAAATGCACCGCTTCATTCCCTATCTGGCCAAGAATGCCGGTTTCGACAAGATTGGCGAGAAAGTGGTACACCACCAGAAGCGCCAGTATGGCAAATCGAAGTTCATGGGCTGGAACCGCTTCGTCAACGGCTATCTGGATCTCATGACATTGTGGTTCCTGGGCACCTTTGGCAAGAAGCCCATGCACGTATTCGGATTCCTGGGCACCATTGTGTTCATTATTGGCTTCTTCTCTGCACTATGGCTGGGCGTCGAGAAGGCATGGGCCCTGTATCAGGGCGTCCCCATGCGACTGGTAACCAATTCGCCCTATTTTTACATTGCACTGACCATGATGATGATTGGTACGCAGCTGTTCCTCGCCGGATTCCTGGGCGACCTGATCAGTCGCAACAGTGCCGGACGTAACGAATATCAAATAGAAGACCATATCAGATGCGGAAAATAGTCTGTTTTATCCTGACGGCCATTGTGTTAGCCGGGTGTTTCAGCATCGACTGTCCTGTCAACAACCTGGTGTACACTAACTATGAGCTGAAAAAGGGGGACGGCACTCCCGACACGTTGAATACCGATTCGTTATGGATTTTCATCCGACGTGCTGGGGACGATACGCTGACAGTGAGGGTGAATGCCTTGACTGGCAAATCGGCTAGCAGTTTCTCGCTGGACATCAGCTATACCCAGCCTGAGGACGAGTTCTATCTGGTGCTGAGAGACACCGCCAAGGAACAACACCAATGGGTAGACACCTTCCGCATCAGGAAGGAGAATTATCCGCACTTCGAATCGGTAGACTGCAAGGCGGCTTACTTCCACGACCTGACAGGCACCATGACAACCCATCACATCATTGATTCGATAACCATCCAACATTCACATGTAGACTATGAAATTACGAACACGCATCTATACATGTATCTCAAGCCTCGGCGTTAGTCTGCTGCTGTTGATGATGACAGCCACTCCTGCCCGCGCTCAGAAGAAGCTGTTTGTCATGGAAGAGGACTCTGTTGCCTTTTTCCAGGGCTTTTCAGTATCGTTCGACCTGGTAGGACTTGGTATGATGATGATGAGTGACCACGGTGAATACGAGGGTGCTCTGCGTGTGAACCTGCACGACCAGTGGTTTCCCATCTTTGAGTTAGGACTGGGACGTGCCAACCACGAGAATGATGATGTGACAGGCATTACCTATAAGACGTCAGCGCCTTACTTCCGTTTGGGTATGGACTGGAACCTGCTGAAGAAGAAGCATCAGAAGAACCGCATGTTTGCCGGATTCCGTTATGCCTATACCAACTACAAGTGTGACGTCATCCGCGAAAACCTACCGGACCCCGTGTGGAAAACGGAGGCAGGCTTTGGAGTCCGCGACATGAAGTGTTACATGCACTGGCTTGAAATCGTGTTCGGCATCGATGCCAAAATATTCGGGCCGTTGCATCTGGGATGGAACGTAAGATACAAACGCAAGCTGTTCCACGACGAAGGAGAGTTGGGCAATTCGTGGTATGTGCCTGGTTTTGGCATTAACGACCGCGACCAAATAGCAGCCAACTTCAATGTGATTATTGACATTTAAGACACTATGACTAACAGCCAAAAGAAACGGCTTATATGGCAAGTCCCATTCCTGATGCTGCTCATCGTAGGCACCGTCCTCATCATTCGCCAGCAGCATAACATGCCCTACCAGAAATGTGCTGGGAGCATCTTCGGCACCATCTATCATATTACCTACCAGCACGAAGAAGACCTGGAGGCAGAGCTGGTAGCCAAGATGCAGGAAGTGGACTCAGCCCTTTCGATGTTCAACGAAAAGAGCATCATCTCGAACATCAACCGCAATGAAAAGAACGAGCCGAACGAGATGTTCATCAATGTCTTCCAACTGGCACAACAGGTTTCTGAAGATACCTACGGGGCCTTCGACATCACCGTTGCACCACTGGTGAACGCATGGGGCTTCGGTTTCAGAAACAGCGAAATGCCCACCCAGCATGCTGTTGACTCACTACGTGCCATTGTTGGCTATAAGAAGGTTCGTTTCGACGGAAAACATGTTGTCAAGGACGACCCGCGGATAACCCTTGACTGTTCAGGAATAGCTAAAGGTTATGCTGTAGACGTCGTAGCGCAACTGCTTGACAAAAAGGGCGTTACCAATTATATGGTAGAGATAGGCGGTGAGATTTCCACACGAGGCATCAGCGAAAAACGCCTGCCCTGGAAGATTGGCGTTACCAAGCCCACCAACGACCCTGAACAGGAAGACAACGAGTTGCAGGCCATCATCAATGTCACCGACAAATGTATGGCCACCAGTGGCAACTATCGCAACTTCTATTACAAGAATGGCAAGCGATATGCCCACACCATCGATCCCAAGACGGGGTATCCTGTTCAGCACAACATTTTGTCGGCCACCGTGCTCAGCAGCAAGTGTGCTCGTGCCGATGCCTATGCCACAGCTTTCATGGTGATGGGATTCGACAGCGCTCAGAAGGTACTGGAGCGCAATCCTGACCTGATGGCATACCTCATCTACGACGAAAAGGGCGAGAACCGTGTGTGGTACTCTTCTGCATTGAAAGATAAGATACAGAAGTAATGGAGATTTACGACCGATTGTTGCAGTTCACCCTGTTTCAGGGTATGAGCCATGCAGACCTGATGCAGGTAGCCGGACACACTAAGTTCGGATTCTCCAAGCTGGTAGCAGGTAAACGACTGGTGAAAGAGGGCGATGCCTGTTCACACCTCATCTTCCTGACCAGCGGCACATTGACTGTCGAGACCCAGAGCATCGACCACAGCTGTCGTGTCATAGAACAGGTTTCAGCACCCTATATCATACAACCCTACCACCTCTTCGGCATCTCACAGCGCTATACTTCGACGTTCAAGACGCTCACCGACTGTAACTTCATCTCCCTCGACAAACAAGAGGTCCTCCTGTTGCTGGAGACACAGCTAGTGTTCAGGCTCAATATGCTCAACATCATGGCGACAGAGAGCCAGCGACTGCGACTGCAACAGTGGCGACAGGCACCACGATCGTTGCGCGAGCGCATTACCCGCTTTTTGTTCTCACGCTGCCTCTATCCTGCAGGACCCAAGACATTCTTTATACTGATGAATCAGATGGCTGCTGACCTCAACGACAGTCGTCTCGACATCAGCCATGCACTCAACGACATGCAGGCCGACGGCCTCTTGACCCTCCATCGCGGACGTATTGAAATTCCTATGTTAGAACGATTATTAATGTAAGTTAGAACGATTATTGATGTAGTCATGAAAAAGCCGATTTACCTATTTACTCTTTTGCTCGTATGCCTGTTCATATCTTGTGGTAATCGCCAACGGCTCAAGTCGTTCAACAATGTTATTACAGGCGACGACAGTCTTAACATCGAACTGTCGCAGGCCGACACCCTGACCTATTACAGCGAAATGCTCGGAATGGAAATCACCTATCCCAGCTATCTGCGACATCAATTGATGGAGGACGACCAGATGGAGGTGTTCTTCAATGACGACGTGTCGCTGTCGTTCATGGAACAGCAGCTATTCAAGGGAGACGATATCTTCCGCACACCAGGACAGCAGCTGATGGGCATGGGTGCAGAACTGCTTGAAGCTGACGACAAATACAGCATCCATACTGGTCAGGAAGGCGATTTTGAATACTATGCTAAGGTCATTGACGATTCCACACGACTCATCACCGTCATCTTACGATACCTGCCTAATCGCGGGGAAGCTGTCAGCGACCTCAAGAAATATGTGCATGACTTCCAGTTACCCTAATCATTCACGGGGCATGGAGTATTCGCATCCACAATATAATTGGTTGTAGAATCCATACTCCTTTAACAGCTGGTTGCGTCGTTCCTGCAAACCACCCTTCCGCCAGTTCTGAGACCAGAAACGACAGTGTCCATTAACCGTTTGTTCTGCTATCAAACCTGCACGCTCTATCTGTTCCAGACTCTTCCAACGGCTGGAGGCCAGTGTCGTGGCAAACCAGGTGACGCCCAACTCGCGGGCCTTGCGAGCAGTCTCTGTCAGGCGTAGCACGAAACACTGTTCACAGCGACGCCCACGCTCTGGTTCCCCCTCCAGTCCGCAGACGCCTTGTTTCCAGTTGTCATGATCATAGTCACCATCAATCCAACGGATACACAGATTCTCAGCATGGCGCTTGCTCTCCTGCTTACGGGTTTCGTACTCCTCCCGAGGATAAATATTTGGATTATAATAAAAAATGGTTGGGCGCACGTCATGAGCCAGCAACCACTCGACGATGGCTGACGAACAAGGGGCACAACAGGCATGTAACAGCACTTCGTGGCACCCTTCGGGAATTTGTATCGCTGGTTGCTTCAAACTTTAATCTTTAATCTTTCATTTTTAATCTTTCATCTTCAAAGTCCACGCGCTTTCCAGATACGGTCTTTTGCTGCATTAATCTCCTGGAACTTCTTCTCAGCGGCCTTACGGATATCCTCACCCAATGCTGCCACCTTATCGGGATGGTGCTCAAGAGCCAAACGACGATAAGCACGCTTCACCTCGTCGTCAGAAGCATCAGGACTGACACCCAGTACCTGATAGGCTGATGCCAAATCGTCCTTGCCCATGCCTAACATAGAGTCAATCTCGTCAACGGACATCTGCAGCCATTGGGCACACTCTTTCATCGCTGTCACTTCCGACGGGTCTACGCGTCCGTCAGCCTGCGAAATGAGAACGAGGAAGTTCAGTAGCTGCAAACGCTGTGCATGATCCATGTTGCTCGCAATTTGTCCACAGCATTGCATGACGGTATTTCTGAACGAAGCAGCTCCAACCCGTTTCTGCTCATCAAAGAGTTTACGCAGAATGTCGTCGCCCTGTCGACTGGCCACATCGCCGAAGTTCTGGCGGAGCACGTTACGCACCAGTTCCATCTCAGAGTGCATCACCTTGCCGTCTGCCTTGATGACATACGAGGCCAGCACCAGCATTGAAAACAGGAAACTGTTTCGCTGTCCTTGGTTAGCACGTGCCGTAGCCTGCTGTCGCGCCCTGCCAAAGGCATTTTCAAATGTACCTTGTGTATCGGGCGTATTCACTGAGTCAAGCATGGAGTCGAACATGCCACCAAACAAAATACCCAGCAAAGCACCCAGCGGCCCAGCCGTCATAAATCCGAGGAATCCTCCTATCCACTTACCTATTGCCATATTTTTACTTACCTCTTACTTCTAACTTCTTACATCATACTTCATTAATACTCATGCCACCAAACCTTACCGTTTGTCTCCTCACGCTCCAAGTCATCGATGAGGCACTCGGCCAATTTCAACACGGTCTCCTGGGGAACCTTCAGACGACAGTCATTGCTATGAGGATTGATGGATGCCAGGAAATGGGGCACTTCATTCTTGTACACCTCCTTCATGTGGACGTTACTGGCGTCTGTACCGGCACACGAATAGGTGATATTGGCCAGACGGTCACACAGCTTCACAAATGGTGCATAAGGAGTCTGGCGGATACCCAGGTAATACTTCTCCCCTGCCCTTTCAGCACGGTTGCGCCCCTTGTCGTTGGTCAGCGCATAGACAATCTCAGTAGCCATCAGCGCCTGTTCTTCAGTCATAAAGCCACGGGCCACCCTTAATATATCGTTGTACGACTGACGGGCATCCTCGATACTGTCGTGATAGTAGCCTCCAAAGAACAACGGCAAGATGTCGTCCTCGCTGGCACATACCAGATGACCATAGTCACGGATGCCATTGACCACCATATCCAAGTGATAGCCGTATGGCAGCGAGTCTCCATACGTCTGATTGACATGCTCATGCAATTCGTGGGCAGACTGGCGTATTTGCTCTATCTGAGCAGCATACTTTTCCATATATGTTTCAAAGCGTTCTCTTTCCATAGCATGCAAAGTTACGAACTTTTTTTCAATTTCCTACAACTTATGTGCAAAATTTTCATAAGCACAAACCATCACCCCACTTTTTTACATTTTCCTTTGGTATTTTCCTCGTTTATTTGTACCTTTGCAAACTCATTAAACGAAGTTTAAAACAAAAAAAAGTAAAATGAAGCCAACAGCAATACTGCTTCTGCATTGTCCTGACCAGCAGGGCATCATATCGGAAGTAACTAGATTTATTACGGATAACAAGGGTAACATCGTCTATCTTGACCAGTATGTGGACAAGCAAGACGGCATGTTTTTTATGCGCATAGAATGGGAATTGGACGGTTTTCTGATTCCCCGTGACAAGCTCTATGACTACATTACAACACTCTATGCACAGCGCTACCAGATGAAGTTCTCGCTCTACTACAGCGATAAACGTCCGAGAATGGCCATCTTTGTATCGAAGATGAGTCACTGCCTTTACGACCTTCTGGCTCGCTGGAAGGCCGGAGAGTTCAACTGTGACATTCCGTGCATTGTGTCGAACCACGAGGATCTGCGCTATGTTGCCGAGCAGTTCGGCATTCCCTATTATGTGTGGAGCATCAAGAAGGACCACTCGAACAAACAGGAGGTGGAGCAGGCCGAGATGGAGCTGCTGAAGAAGGAGGATATCTCGTTCATCGTGCTGGCTCGTTACATGCAAATTATCTCGGATGAGATGATTGCCGCCTATCCGCATCACATCATCAACATCCACCACTCGTTCCTTCCGGCATTCATCGGTGCCAAGCCGTACCATCAGGCATGGGAGCGTGGCGTAAAGATTATCGGTGCCACAAGCCATTATGTGACTGCAGAGCTCGACGCTGGCCCCATCATTGAACAGGACGTGACACGCATCACGCACAAGGATACCCCCGAGAGTTTGGTGCTGAAAGGCAAAGACCTGGAGAAGATTGTGCTGTCGCACGCCGTCTCAAAACACATTCAGCGCAAGATCCTGACGTATAAGAACAAAACCATCATATTCTCATGACCGTAGCAATCGTCAAATATAATGCCGGCAATATCTATTCGGTGGTAAACGCTCTGAAACGACTGGGCGTAGAACCCTTGCTGACGGATGATGCCGAACAGCTGAAGCAGGCAGACAAGGTGCTGTTTCCTGGTCAGGGACATGCAGGCGAAGCGATGGACTATCTGAAGGCCAGACGACTCGACGAGGTCATTCGTGACCTGAAGCAACCTGTATTTGGTATCTGTGTCGGCCAGCAACTGCTGTGCAAGTACTCGGAAGAAGGCGACACGGAATGTATCGGTATCTTTGACGCAGAGGTGAAACGCTTCCAGCCGACAAGGCACGAAGACAAGGTGCCCTGTATGGGATGGCAGAATCTCTACGATTTGAAGTCACCATTGATGAAGGGGCTTGGCAACGATCCTTACGTCTATTTCGTCCATTCGTACTATGTGCCGTTGTGCGAGGAGACCATTGCTACTGCCGACTACATCCTGCCCTACTCTGCCTCAATGCACAAGGACAATTTCTATACTTGCCAGTTCCATCCGGAAAAGAGTGGAGCGGTAGGTGAACGCATCATTAAAAACTTCCTTGAATTATGATAGAACTGATTCCTGCTATCGACATCATCAACGGCCAGTGTGTACGCTTGACGAAGGGCGACTACGACCAGAAAACCGTTTACGGTGAGCCATTGGACATGGCTTGCGAATTCGAACGTATCGGTTTTAAGCGCCTGCATGTTGTTGACCTTGACGGCGCCAAGTCGAAGCATATTGTTAACGATGCCGCTTTGAAGGCTATCACAGCCCAGACTCAGTTGACGGTGGATTTTGGTGGTGGCATCAAGACCGACGAAGATATTGAGAAAGCTTTCGCTTCGGGAGCCTCCATGGTAACTGTAGGGTCTATCGCCGTCACCCAGCCAGACCTCTTTATAGGTTGGTTGGAGAAGTATGGTGAGGAACGAATCATACTGGGTGCCGACGTTCGCAACGGCAAAATCAGTATCAATGGCTGGAAGGAAGAATCCGAGGAAGACCTGCTGCCGTTCCTGAAGAAATACATCGACGCAGGTGTACGCAACGTGCTGTGTACGGAGATTTCCAAGGACGGCACACTGCAAGGACCGGCCATCGACCTTTACAAGCGTGTGATGGATGCTTACCCCGACCTGCACCTGATTGCCAGCGGTGGTGTGTCATGTATTGAAGATATCAAGGCTTTAGACGCTGCCGGTATTCCTGCCGTAGTGTTCGGAAAAGCCATTTATGAAGGTAAGATAAATTTGAAAGAACTATGGGCTTGGCAAAACGCATAATACCCTGCTTGGACGTGAAAAACGGTGAGACTGTTAAGGGCGTCAACTTTGTCAACTTGCGCAGTGCCGGTGATCCCGTAGCACTGGGTAAGAGCTATAGCGAACAAGGTGCCGACGAGCTGTGTTTTCTCGACATCACAGCATCGTTTGAAGGCCGTAAGACTTTTACTGAGATGGTAACCCGCGTGGCAGAGACCATTAACATACCTTTTACCGTGGGCGGAGGCATCAACGAGCTGAAGGACGTTGAGCGACTGCTCTATGCCGGTGCCGACAAGGTAAGTGTTAACAGTGCTGCTATCCGTCGTCCAGAACTCATCAACGAGATTACCACCCGTTTCGGTTCCCAGGTATGTGTTGTAGCTATAGATGCCCGTCTGGACGAAGACGGTTGGCACTGCTATCTGAAAGGCGGTCGTGAACGTACTGAGCGTGGCCTGTTTGAATGGGCTTATGAGGCTCAGGAACGCGGAGCCGGCGAAATCCTCTTTACGAGTATGAACCACGATGGCACCAAGAACGGCTATGCCAATGAAGCCCTTCGCGAATTGAGTGACAAGCTCTCCATACCTATCATCGCCAGTGGAGGTGCTGGATGCAAGGAACACTTCCGTGACGTTTTCGCAGAGGGTCATGCTGATGCAGCCTTGGCTGCTTCCGTCTTCCACTTTGGGGAGATTCCCGTTCCCGAGCTGAAGCAATATCTAAGAAACGAAGGGATAAACGTTCGGATATGAGAAGTTAAAGGAGTTAAAGAAGTTAAAGGAGTTTAGAGATATGAATATTGACTTTGAAAAAATGGGCGGACTTGTTCCTGCCATCATACAAGACGCCGAGACACGGAACGTGCTGATGCTGGGCTTCATGAACGAAGAGGCATACCAGAAAACGCTGGAAACTAAGCATGTCACCTTCTGGAGCCGCACACGCAATTGTTTATGGACAAAAGGTGAAACCAGCGGTCATTTCCTCAATCTTGTGGACATGAAGACAGACTGCGACAACGACACGCTGTTGGTGCGCGTTCATCCCATAGGTCCCACATGCCACACCGGTACCGACACCTGCTGGGGCGAAGAGAACGTGCAGCAAGGTTCCCCCTTGCAGTCCGACGCCTCTCCCCTGTCCTTCCTCTCCGAGCTACAGTCGTTCATTGACAAACGCAAGCAGGAAATGCCCGAAGGCTCATACACGACCAGCCTATTTAACAAAGGCATCAACAAGATTGCTCAGAAAGTAGGCGAAGAGGCACTGGAAACAGTCATTGAGGCCACCAATGGTACCAAAGACCATCTGGTATACGAAGCCTCCGACCTGTTATACCACCTCATTGTGTTGCTGACCGAAAAAGGTCTGCGCATCGAAGATGTTGCTGAAGAGCTGCACCGCCGCCATGATCCCGACTGGGATCGCCAGCGACGTGAGGCCAAGGCGGCAGGCAAGATGAAGTAGATGAAACCACGGAATACCGGAATAACGACATAACGACATAACAAGCAATGTTAATAGATTATCAGAAAGCGAACATCTACCAGAAAGACGACATACTGGTGCTGAAAGAGGTAGACTTTCACGTCGATGAAGGTGAGTTTATTTACATTATCGGACGTGTGGGTGCGGGTAAGAGCACGCTCCTTAAGACGTTGTATTTCGAACTGGACGTCGACGAAGCAGAAAATGCCACGGTGCTAAACCATGACCTGCGCACCCTGAAGAAGAAACACATCCCTGCCCTGCGCAAGCAGATGGGTATCATCTTCCAGGACTTCCAGCTGTTGAGTGACCGTTCCGTACGCGACAATCTCCGTTTCGTATTGAGGGCTACCAGCTGGAAGGACAAGAACGAGATTGACGAGCGCATTGACGACGTTCTGGGCGATGTGGGCATGCAGGAGAAAGGTGACAGCTTTCCTCATGAGCTGTCGGGTGGTGAACAACAGCGCATTGCCATTGCCCGTGCCATCCTGAATAAGCCCAAGGTCATCATAGCCGATGAGCCCACGGGTAATCTTGACATGGAGACAGCCCATCAGATTATCGAACTGCTTCGCCGTGTGACACAAATGGGCACAGCTGTTGTCATGACTACGCATAATACCTCGTTGCTGAAGGAATTTCCCGGCATCGTCTACCGTTGCATCAACCAGCGGCTGGAGGACATCACCGACAGCTACAATAAAATGGCGCTGTACGAAGATGAAGAAGATGGCGACGATGGCATAGAGCCGAAGAAAGTGTCTGACTATTCCGACCGTGAAGACTTGTCGATATAAGATAGTAAAAAAGATAAAAAGATAAAAAACGAAATAGTGACTATGAAAGTAATGAAATTTGGCGGTACGTCGGTAGGAACTCCGGCCCGCATGAAAGAAGTAACTGAGTTAGTAACAAAGTCTGGTGAGCCCGTATTCGTTGTGCTCTCTGCAATGTCGGGTACTACCAATTCGCTGGTAGAAATCTCTAACTATCTGTACAAGAAGAATCCCGAGGGTGCCAACGATGTTATTAACAGTTTGGAACGTAAGTACGTGCAACACATCGACGAGTTATACTCGACAGATGCGGTGAAGCAGCAGACGCGCGAATTCCTGGACAGCGAGATGAACTATCTGCGCTCGTTCACCAAGGAGCTCTTTACCAGTTTTGAAGAAAAAAGTATTGTTGCTCAGGGCGAATTGATTTCAACCAATATGGTTGTCAACTACATGCAGGAGCAGGGCATCAAGGCAGTACTGCTGAACGCCCTTGACTTCATGCGCACCGACAAGAACTCAGAGCCCGATCCCACCTATATCCGTGAAAAGCTGAATGCTATCATGGAAAAGAATGAAGGTTACCAAGTATATGTTACCCAAGGCTATATCTGCCGTAATGCCTATGGCGAGATTGACAATCTGCAGCGCGGAGGTTCCGACTACTCAGCTTCCCTCATCGGTGCTGCCCTGAATGCTGAGGAGATTCAGATTTGGACCGATATTGACGGCATGCACAATAACGACCCGCGTGTGGTCGATGAGACGAAGCCCGTCCACCAGCTCCATTTTGAGGAAGCAGCCGAGCTGGCATACTTCGGTGCCAAGATTCTTCACCCGACATGCGTGCAGCCTGCCAAATATGCCGGAATACCCGTTCGTCTACTGAATACGATGGATCCTAATGCTGAGGGTACGATTATTTCGAACTCGACGGAATATGGCAAGATCAAGGCTGTAGCCGCCAAGGACAACATCATCGCCATCAAGATTAAGTCCAGCCGTATGTTGCTGGCAACGGGTTTCCTGCGCAAGGTCTTCGAGATCTTTGAGTCGTACCAGACCCCCATCGACATGGTATGCACCTCAGAGGTTGGTGTTTCGATGTCTATCGACAACTCTGCCCACCTTGGCGAAATCGTTGACGAGCTGAAGAAGTATGGCACCGTGACTGTCGATACGGGCATGTGCATCATCTGTGTCGTCGGTGACCTCGACTGGTCGAACATCGGTTTCGAGACGTTGGTCATGGATGCCATGAAGAATATTCCTGTTCGCATGATTTCTTATGGCGGTTCAAACTACAATATCTCGTTCCTCATCCGCGAGGAGGACAAGAAGCGTGCTCTGCAAAGTCTTAGCAATACACTGTTCAAATAATTGTTGCTTGGTACTATCATGCAGCCCCAAACACAAAAATTATGAAAGGACAATTTCCTATAGACAGACTGCAACGCCTGCAGACACCATTTTATTATTATGACGCGGAGTTGTTGCGCGAAACACTCCGCGCCATCAACAACGAGGCACAGAAGCATGATGGCTTTTCGGTGCACTATGCCATCAAGGCCAATGCCAACCCGAAGCTGCTGCGCATCATTCGCGAGGCCGGACTGGGTGTTGACTGCGTCAGTGGCGGAGAGATAGAAGCAAGTATTCGGGCAGGTTTCCCCAGTTCAAAGATCGTGTATGCCGGCGTAGGCAAGAGCGACTGGGAAATCAATCTCGGACTTGACAACGACATATTCTGCTTCAACGTGGAGAGTATTCCCGAGCTGGAGGTCATCAACAGTCTCGCTGCAGCCAAGAACAAGGTGGCCCGTGTGGCTTTCAGATTAAATCCCAACGTGGGTGCCCATACCCATGCCAACATCACCACCGGTTTGGCTGAGAACAAGTTCGGCATCGACATGCGCGACATGTTGAAAGTCATAGAAGAGGCCTCGCAAATGGCAAATGTCAAAGTGGTAGGTCTGCACTTCCATATCGGCAGCCAGATTCTGGACATGGGCGACTTCGAAGCCCTCTGCAACCGTGTCAATGAGTTGCAGCAGGTCCTGGAGCGTCATCGCATCCAATTGGAACATATCAACGTTGGTGGTGGTTTGGGTGTTGACTACCAGCATCCGAACCGTGTTCCCCTACCCGACTTCAAGGCCTATTTCGACACTTATGCCAAGAAGTTGAAACTGCGTCCAGGCCAGACATTGCATTTCGAGCTGGGACGTGCCGTGGTGGCTCAATGTGGTACGCTCTTCACGCGCGTATTATATATTAAGGAGGGAAGTGTTAAGAAATTCTGCATTGTCGATGCTGGATTTACCGACCTCATCCGTCCTGCACTCTATCAGGCCTATCACAAGATTGAGAACGTGACAAGCGAGGAGCCCAAGGATGCCTATGACGTCGTGGGACCCATCTGCGAGTCTACTGATGTCTTTGCCAAGCAGATTGACCTAAACCGCTGTCGTCGAGGCGATTTGCTGGCCATCCGTTCTGCCGGTGCCTATGGAGAGATCATGGCTATGCAATACAACTGCCGCCGTCTTCCCCAAGGCTATCTGAGCGATGAAGTCTGACATCTTGATTTAGAACGAAATCACAACCGATCATGAGTCACGAGGAGATCACCAGTCGTCTGGAACAGAAAGGCATCAAGGCCACGGCAAACCGTATTCTGGTCTATCGCGAACTGCTGCGTTCTGACCATCCGATGAGTCTGGCAGATTTGGAACAGAAGCTGCTCTCGATGGACAAGTCGAGTATCTTCCGTGTGCTGACGCTCTTCCTGGAACATGAGGCTGTTCACACCTTCAGTGACGGACGTGGCGTGGTACACTATGAACTCTGTGGCAGTGCCGGTTCATGTTCCCATGGCGATGGCCACCTGCATTTCTATTGCGAGTCGTGCCAGCAGTCGTTTTGTCTGGAAGACGTTCCCCTGCCTGACATAGAACTGCCCTACGGCTATTCTCCCCACTCCATTTCGTTTGTCGTTAAGGGGGAATGTCCTGATTGTCGCCGGCGACACCAAGACAGTCCCAAAGTATGATTATTTCTCACCTACTATGGAGCAAAAGAAGTTTTCTATCATCATAGCAGCCCATGACCAGGCAGGATTATTGGAAGCCAACCTGCCGGCATTCCTATCGGTAGCCCGTGAGGCCAATGGTGAAGTCATCGTCGTGGATGACATGTCGACTGATGATACGCCTGATGTGCTGAAACGGCTGAAAGTCGAGAACAGCGACGTCCTGTACTCCACGTTCCTGCCAAAGTCGGTGGTCATCAATCCCAGTCGGCTGCGACTTGCCCTAAACATCGGTGCCAAGGCCGCTAAAAGCGACTGCATTGTATTGGCTGATATCCAACGTCCGCCAGTTTCAACAGAGTGGTTGACAGGACTTGGCGAATCGGAGTCGGCACTGGTGTATGTCAACAGAAAAGGAGATGTCTTCCATGTCCTCGCTTCCGACCTGTCTGACCTGCGTACCATAGTGCTGAAGGCCGAACGCAAGTCTGGCAAGGGGCACCGCGGCAAGTGGATGAAACGTCGCAGAGGACTGTATGATGCATTGGCCGTGAAGAAAGCGTACGTCTATGATGCCATCAATCTTTTCGACCAGAAGCTCTCTGCCGGCCAGTTGTTGATGATGAGACTGAAAGTGTGGTTTACCTCCTAACGATAGCGGAACCATGAGAATATTGCATTACTATCCCCAGAACAATGAGATGATTGCCCAGCATGTCAAGATGTTGAGCGAAGGTGCTGATGCCGATGCCGGTTCGCAGTACAGATCCGAACGGCCCCTGATTCATTGTGCTACTGAGGAGGAACAGGCAAAGACGCTGTTGCAGGGCGGACATTACGACATCCTGCACCTTCACGGATGCTGGCGTAATTCCTCTCGTGTCATTGTCAACATGGCCATGCGCCAGGGCAGCCGACTCGTTGTCACACCACACGGAGGGCTGGAGCCTTGGGAACAGGAAGAGAACCGCTGGAAAGAGAAATGGCCCAAGCTTGTGCTCTACCAGTACAACATTATCCGTCGGGCTTATGCTGTTATTATACAGGGTAAGATGGAGAATGAGAGCATGATGCATCTGGGTTGGAATCCGCGTCTGGTCATCATTAAGAATGCTGTCATAACACAGTCTATTACACCGAAAGAAATGGTTTCCCAGGCCTTCGACGTCTATCGGAAGATTATGAATTCCAACCAGTTGGAGTTGATGGACGATGATACCCGTAAGATTCTGAAAGCCCTTATCACCGTTGGTATTACTGGCGACAAGCGTTGGTTGGATCTGGATGACGAATACACCGGCGTCTCCTTCCCGACAATTTCTGCTGACCACCGCTGGCACCTGCTGCTGTGCTATGCCCATCAGGAGGATATCACCGATACCCTGCAACGAGGTATTCGCATCCTGGGACTGGACGCCCCTGACATCGACGTTGAAAAGACAGACTATTACCTGCCGGCAGGCTACACTCCCGTCGAGACCATCGGCAAAACCATCGGCTACAAGTTTGCCACCGAGAACGAGCGCTTGCTGGCTACTTTCCGTCTCATCCGCAAACTCGTCAGCAGCCGTCAGCTGAGCATCAAACACCTGATCGAGGTCGATCGTGAACTGCGTCAGCATGCCTGCAACGAAGAACTGCTGGCCGACGAATTGAAGGAACAACGCCTGTGGAAACTCGCCTCCAGGGTACTGCAGGTGACCAACGAACTGACGGGACTCCCTGAGGGCTACATGCCTATTGCTCCTTTGGATGACGGAACCACACGCTCCATCAGAAAACAAGTTGATGAACGATTAAAAATCAAATATTAAACGATATATGGCTAAGAATCCCAACGAACTACGTGACATGCACTATCTGCAGCTGCTTTCCACATCGTTTCCGAATATTGCAGCTGCCTCGACGGAAATCATCAATTTGGAGGCTATCATGAACCTGCCCAAGGGTACGGAGCATTTCCTGGCCGACCTGCATGGTGAGAGTGCTGCCTTCCAGCACGTCTTGAAGAATGCCAGCGGAAACATCCGCCGCAAGGTCAGCGAACTGTTCAAGGGCGACATCCGCGAGTCGGAACGCCGAGAACTGTGCACGCTCATTTATTATCCTGAGGAGAAGATAGAACTCATCAAGGAGTCGGAACCTGACATCGACGACTGGTATCACATCACCATCCACCGGCTGGTGGCCGTCTGTCGCGATGTGTCATCAAAGTACACACGCTCGAAGGTCCGTAAGTCACTTCCAAAGGAATTCTCGTACATCATCGAGGAGCTGTTGCACGAACGTACCGACGACATCGACAAGACGGCGTACGTCGGAAGCATCGTCGATACCATCATTTCCACGGGACGTGCCGACGACTTCATCGTGGCCATCTGTAACGTCATCCAGCGACTGGCCATCGACCAGCTGCACATCCTCGGCGACATCTACGACCGCGGCCCTGGTGCACACATCATTCTCGACACCATGAAGCAGTACCACTCATGGGACATCCAGTGGGGCAACCACGACATCCTGTGGATGGGAGCCGGCGCCGGCAACAACGCCTGTATCTGCAATGTGCTGCGCCTGTGTCTGCGCTATGCCAACCTGACGACCATCGAGGAAGCCTACGGTATCAACCTCGTGCCGCTGGCCACCTTTGCGATGGAGGTCTATGGCGACGATCCCTGCGAGGAATTCTATCCCAAGCTGTTGAAGGACAACACGATGGATGAGAAATACCAGCGTCTGACTGCCCAGATGCACAAAGCCATCACCGTCATCCAGTTCAAGAAAGAAGCCCTCATCTTCCACCGCCGTCCGGAATGGCAGATGGAAGACCGTTGTCTGCTGGAGCATATCGACTACGACCGCGGCGTGTGCACCATCGACGGCAAGGAGTATGACATGCGCTCCTGCCACTTCCCCACCATCGATCCCAACCATCCCAACGAGCTGACTCCCGAGGAATACCAACTGATGGAGAAGCTGCACCATTCGTTCCGTGTCAGCGAGAAGCTGCAGAAACATATCAAGATGCTGCTGTCCCACGGCTGCATGTACACCATCTGCAACCAGAACCTGCTGTTCCATGCCTCCATACCGTTGAATGCCGACGGCAGCCTGAAGGATGTCGAGCTTTACAAGGGCGAGAAATACCACGGCCACGAACTGATGCACAACATCGGGATGCTGGTGCGGGCAGCCTTCGAAAACGATACCGACCAGGAACTGCGACTCTTTGCTCGCGACTACTTCCTCTACCTTTGGTGCGGCAAGGATTCCCCCTTGTTCGACAAGTCCAAGATGGCTACCTTCGAGCGCTATTTCCTGACCGACAAGACCACCTTCAAGGAGGATAAGGGCTACTACTTCCAGTTGCGCGACAACGAAGATGTGTGCGACCGCATCCTTGACGCCTTTGGTGTGACAGGTCCCAACCGACATATCATCAACGGACATGTCCCCGTCCATGTGGCCAAGGGCGAGAACCCCATCAAGGCCAATGGCAAGCTGATGGTCATCGACGGCGGTTTCTCGGAGGCCTACCATTCCGAAACCGGTATTGCCGGCTATACGTTGGTGTACCATTCCCGTGGTTTCCAGCTGGTACAGCACGAGCCGTTCACCTCTGCCAGCGATGCCATCCAACGAGGCAGCGACATCAAGTCGACCACCCAGCTGGTTGAGTTGTCTGCCCACCGCATGCGTGTCGCCGACACCGACAAAGGCCGTGAGCTCCGTGCGCAGGTAGAAGACCTTCGCCAGTTACTCTACGCCTATCGTCACGGTATCATCAAAGAAAAGAAATGATGTCCGACGTCCTCATTTCCTTAGGTTCCAACTATCTTCCGGCGGTCCACATGCAGTGGGCCTCCGAACGGTTGGCGCTGCTGCTGACCGATGTACGCTATTCCCGGAAGCGTTGGACGGAGGACATCCACCAGCGTGGGATATGGTACATGAACCGTCTGGCCATCGCCAAAACCACCATGTCTATCGAGGAACTGGAACGGGCTTTGAAAGCCATCGAAGCCGAGACACAGCGTAGCCGTGAACACGTCACCATCGACCTCGACCTGATGCAATATGACAGTCAACGCTACCACCTGAAGGATTGGTCCCGTCCTTACATTCAACTGCTCCTTCCCGACATTCTATAGTTTTTTTCGTCTAAAACGCAAAATATTGCACAAAATTTTTGCAAATGTGCAGAAAATAGCTTACCTTTGCACAAATTTTCGAAATTTGTGCAATGAACGACATACCAAGTTTTAACTCGTACATCGAGAAAACGATCAAAGACAACTGGCTACTTGATGCACTGACCGACTATAAAGGGGCTACGCTGCAGTATCATGACGTAGCCCGCAAAATAGAGAAGCTGCACATCATGATGGAGGCTGCCGGAATCCAGAAAGGAGACCGTGTGGCCGTCTGCGGACGCAACTCTGCCCATTGGGCCGTGGCCTTCCTGGCTACGCTGACTTACGGCGCTGTGATTGTGCCCATCCTGCATGAATTCAACAGCGAACAGATTCACAATATCGTCAATCACTCTGAAAGCCGCCTGCTCTTTGTCGGCGACTACATCGTGAACATCATCGACGAGAAAGAGATGCCGAATCTGGAAGGTATCTTCAACCTGCCCGATTTCTCGCTGTATGTCTCGCACAACGAACAGCTGACCGATGCCCGCGAACGTCTGAACGAGTTGTTTGGCAGGAAATATCCCAATGCCTTTCGTCGCGACCACATCAAGTGGCACGTGGATACCGCCGACGAGCTGTGCATGATTAACTACACCAGTGGTACGACGGGATTCTCGAAGGGTGTCATGCTGCCCTACCGTGCTTTGTGGGGCAACGTAGACTTCTGCCAGCGACAGTTAGGCATCCACATGCCGAAGTTCTCACGCACACTGAGCATCCTGCCCATGGCGCACATGTACGGCATGGCCATCGAGTTCCTGTTCCCCTTCTGTTCGGGCTATCACCTCTTCTTCCTGACACGTCTCCCCTCGCCTGCCGTCATTGCCGAGGCCTTCAAGGAGGTCTGTCCCGACGTCGTGGTGGCCGTGCCGCTCATCATCGAGAAGATTATCCGCAAGCGTGTGTTCCCCAAGATACAGAGCAATGCCGTCAAGCTGCTGCTGCAGATGCCCGTGGTACAGAAGAAGGTCAAGGAGCGCATCTGCCAGGAGGTATATGCTGCCTTCGGCGGCCGCGCCTATGAGATTATCGTGGGTGGTGCGCCGCTGAACCAGGAGATAGAACAGTTCCTGAAGAGCATCGACTTCCCCATTACCGTGGGCTATGGCACCACGGAGTGTGCGCCGCTCATTTCCTACAGCGACTACCACGACTTCGTCCCTGGCTCCTGCGGTACGCCTCTGCCCTGCA
>JAEEGG010003577.1_pt1 | contig 38644 bp, 34 predicted proteins | sample 9134161 | NCBI WGS metagenome assembly JAEEGG01 (sample SAMN16246543, study PRJNA631951) | gut metagenome | biome: gut microbiome; feature: rumen; material: CR-attached | host: Bos | place: Iran: Karaj | collected 2018-10 | reverse complement strand
GCCGCTCTCCCCGTCAAGCAGTTCCACATACAGAAAGCGGCTGCTGTCCGGCACCGGCACCGCACTCTCGACGTACCCCTTCAACCACACCGTCTCTCCCGCCGCGAAATACGTCCGGTCCAGATGCACAAAGACCTTCTCCGGCGCGTAGGCCGGCTGGGCTTGGAGCAATGGAACACTCAACAAAAGGCTCGCTACTATACAGCTGATTCGATGAAGCATCTTGCGTAAGGCTAATGAATAGCAAGTTAATAAATATTACTTACAATCCAATAGGATTTGTCATTTGAAAAACAAAACATACATTGTATACAAGAATGTCGTTTTCATTGCTTTGTTGTTTTATTGCAAAACTACAAGTTTGAGTAAAGATACGGATGAAGAAAAACCTCTCATTTTCAAAAATGAAAACGGCCTCAGAAGAACGTCTGGGTCCGTTTTTATGGATTGAGAGAAAGCAAGAATCTCTCATTTTTTATAAGGTGCTATTTCTCAGCGCTTTACATAGACAATAAAACAGCTTTTGTGAGATTCTTTGTAATCCGTTATGAACCAAGGGTTTACAAAAGCATCTTGAGAAACGCTTCTTTGTCGGGAGCGTCTGAATCGGCAATCATTCTTTTAAGACGCGATTTTTCTACATAGATATTATGCTTGTTGTAGCTAGGTATGATGGCGCAAATCGTAGCGGCGCTGAAGCCAGCAAAAAGAAAACTGACCAACTGATAGTATTTCGATTTCTTGTTCGGAAAAGATTCCCTGAAATGGAGCATTATGTTGTTGAAGGAATCATTGAGCAATGTTTCAAAATCGCGTTGGCTCTGCTCATCCGATCTTATTTGTTGAATCGCTTTCTTGATTTCTCTATAAAGATTGTTGTCAGAGTCATTTGCGAAATAAGACAGTATCTCATTGATACGGCCGATTTGGGCGAAGTATCTTTGGCACATTTGAATGTACTGATTCCTTACAGTAGCTTTTTCATTCTCAAGACGCTCGGTTTGTGCAGATAAATCAAGATACTGTGTATTCAATGCTGAATGGTGTCTTGTCAAATCCATATAGGTGTCCAAGAGAAGATCCTTCTCTTGGACAACCTGATCTTTTCGATACTTTATAAAAAGGAACAAGAGAGACGTGGTTAGAATCAACAAAACACTAAAGCACCCTGCAATTGCCTGACGTCTCCTTGACGCTCTTTCCGTTTCTGTTTTAGTTTGTTCCAAGAATATCTTCTGTGCTTTCACCGCTGATTGCCGTAACACGGCCTGCACATTGTCATTTTGTATGTCCGATGCTTTCTTGTGCAAATAATAAGCTGCTTCATAGTCTTTTAAGTAAGCATCTGCGAGGCTTTTCCATGTTTTATAATATACACCGTTTTTTTGGTCGAAAGCTTCCAATTTGGTAAAAATATCGATTGCTTTTTGTTGCTGACCGATGCGCAATAATGAATACGCATAAGCTCCCCAATAATTGATATTCTGAAAAGACCCATAAGCATTCAGGACATCTTCAAAAATAGTGGCGGCTTGCTCAAATTTCTCGTTACGCGTTACGAGGTTTAGCGCATAATTGCATAAAATAGGGGCGCGTAGGTTCGGATGAACCTGTCGTTGGTAGATCAGTAGTCTAAATAATGAGTCTGATTCGTTGAAACGTCTAACATTATTAAGGTCTTGTGCCATTCGGAACAAAGAGGCATTAGCACCTATCGTGTCACCAACAGCCAGAGACGACAGATAAGAACGTTCAGAATAGCGCAACGCTTCGTCATAGTAATGTGTCTGATTGTACACATCAGATATAGCTTGATAAACAAGCGCTTTAAATGCATCATCCGCTGAGGGGGCGGTTAATTCTTCTGCAATTAAAAAAGAAACACCCGCCTCGTCGAATTGTTTGGCATTCTGTTGAATCCTCCCCAAGTAATAATACGCCTTGGCACGTCGGTCCAGGGACTTGTGACGGGAGTAGTACGTCACTGCCGGCATCACCACACCGACATCGGTCGTATCGATCCAGTTTTTGTCGAGGGCCATGGCATGGAGGAGGGCGTAGTGTGCCTTGAGGGCGCGGGTTGTCAGGGTTGTGGTGTCGATGGCCCGGAGGGTTGCCAGGGCGCTGTCCGGGCGCGAAGCGATATAGCTTTCAACATCATTCAGCGTCGCAGCTGTCCGGCGGTTCGAACAGGAAGCAAGCAAGGCGATGGCGCCCAGGATAAGAACTACAAGGTGGAAACTGGGGAAATGTTTCATGACGGCGACGTCGGTTTTTACAAATATACGGATTATTCAAAAACAAGAGAAAACTTGATGGTTACACAAACAAGGGAAACCTTCGTTTGCGTCCTGACCTGGGAAAGGCTGGGCAAAACAGCTTCCCGCTAACCCGACAATCATCTTCCACATGCCGACCCATCACGTTGCCGTGAGAGGCCTTTGCCCGTGGAAGATGCTCCCGATCCGGGATGACCTTTCACACTAAGACGCGTCTGGCCGCTTATAACAAGGGTTCGTGTGGAAGGTGATTTTTAGGTTGACCCAAGTGCCTGTCTGTCCAGCCGTGGTTTGCCGTTTTTGGGCCACGACAGGACGCTCCTACGCTATGGCATCCTGTCGCGGCAGGAAAAACGGTCAATTCACTGGAAACGCGGCCGAGACAGGACTGAACAGGCAGCTACAATCCTGTCGCGGCAGAGAATTTGTGTCGCTCGGTCCGCGGCATTCCGACATGGCCCAAAAACAGTTACCTAACACGATGATTATAAACGGATTGCTATCATCTTTCTATCCCCGCCGGGACAGAAAGACGGGAAGGGGCGGAAGGGACGAAAAGGGACGAGGGGAGAAACCCTATGTTAATCTAATTTCAGCACCGCCATGAACGCCGACTGCGGCACTTCCACCTGCCCGATCTGCCGCATGCGCTTCTTGCCTTGTTTCTGCTTTTCGAGCAGTTTCCGCTTGCGGGTGATGTCGCCGCCGTAACATTTGGCGGTGACGTCCTTGCGGACCTGGCGCACCGTCTCGCGGGCAATGATCTTCGCCCCGATGGCAGCCTGGATGGCGATGTCGAACTGCTGGCGCGGAATGAGTTCCTTGAGCTTCTCGCAGATCTTGCGGCCGAAATCGTAGGCGTGGTCCTGGTGGATGAGCGTCGAGAGGGCGTCGGCCGGCTCGCCATTCAAAAGGATGTCGAGTTTCACGAGCTTGGCCGGACGGAAACCGATGACATGGTAGTCGAACGAGGCGTAGCCCTTCGAAATGCTCTTGAGCTTGTCGTAAAAGTCGAAGACAATTTCGGAAAGCGGCATCTCGTAGGTCAGTTCCACGCGGTCGGCCGTCAGGTAATGTTCGCTCTTGAGGATGCCGCGCTTGTCGAGGCAGAGCTTCATGATCGGACCGTAGAATTCACTTTTGCTGATGACCTGGGCCTGGATGAACGGTTCTTCGATATGGTCGATGAGGGTCGGAGCCGGCAGTCCGGAAGGATTGTGGACGTCGATAACGGCCCCCTGTGTGGTATAGACTTTATAGGAGACGTTCGGGACCGTGGTCACGACGTCCATGTCGAATTCGCGGAAGAGACGTTCCTGCACGATCTCCATATGGAGCAGCCCCAGGAAGCCGCAGCGGAAGCCGAAGCCCAGGGCCAGCGAACTCTCGGGCTCAAAGACGAGCGACGCGTCGTTGAGCTGGAATTTCTCGAGCGAGGCGCGCAGGTCTTCGTACTGGTCGGCCGTCACGGGGAACATGCCGGCATAAAGCATAGGCTTCACATCCTCAAAACCGGCGATGGCTTCGCTGCACGGGTTGGCCACGTGCGTGATGGTATCACCCACCTTTACCTCAACGGCCGTCTTGATGCCGGAAATGATATAACCCACCGAGCCGCAGGGGATTTCGCCCGTGGGGCAGAGTTTCATCTTGAGCACGCCCACCTCGTCGGCCGTGTATTCTTTGCCCGTGTTGACGAACTTCACGCGGTCGCCCGTGCGAATCGAGCCGTTCTTGACTTTGAAATAGGCGATGATGCCGCGGAACGAGTTGAACACCGAGTCAAAAATCAGGGCCTGGAGCGGAGCCTCGGGATTGCCCTTCGGCGCGGGGATGCGGTCCACGATGGCATCGAGGATGGCATCCACGCCCTCGCCCGTCCGGGCCGAGGCCAGCAGCACGTCGTCCGGATCGCAACCCAGCAGGTCCACCACCTGGTCGCGGACCACATCCACCATGGCGGCATCCATGTCGATCTTGTTGAGGACAGGGACGATCTCCAGGTCGTGCTCAATGGCCAGATAGAGATTCGAGATGGTCTGCGCCTGGATGCCCTGCGTGGCATCGACCACCAGCAGCGCTCCCTCGCACGAAGCGATGGCCCGCGAGACTTCGTAGGAGAAATCCACGTGGCCGGGGGTGTCAATCAGGTTGAGGATATATTTCTCACCGCCGCGGCTGTATTCCATCTGGATGGCGTGGCTCTTGATGGTGATGCCCTTCTCGCGTTCCAGGTCCATCGAGTCGAGTACCTGGTTCTCCATGTCCCGCTGGTCGAGCGTATGCGTCCGCTCAAGCATGCGGTCCGCCAACGTACTCTTGCCGTGGTCGATATGCGCGATGATGCAGAAATTCCGGATGTTCTTCATAATGCCGCAAAGATAGGAAGATTTGCCGATTCTTCATCCGTTTTTGATTTTCTCAAAATATTTTGAAAAATTTGGTACTTTGTGATACAAGGTACTAAAATTTTTATATATCTTTGCATCGTCAAAACTAAACACTGTATGCTAATCGAACTCAAAGGAGTCCACAAGACTTACGACAACGGGCAGCCGCTCCACGTGCTGAAGGGGATCGACCTGGCGATCGAGAAGGGTGAATTCGTGTCGATCATGGGTGCGTCAGGTTCGGGGAAATCGACGTTGCTCAACATCCTGGGCATCCTCGACAACTATGATGAAGGGACGTATCATCTGGCAGGCAAGCTGATCAAGAACCTGAGTGAACGCGAAAGTGCGACCTATCGCAACCAGATGATCGGTTTCGTGTTCCAGAGCTTCAACCTGATCGGCTTCAAGACCGCTGTCGAGAATGTGGAACTTCCTTTGTTTTATCAGGGGGTCAACCGCCATCGCCGTCATGAGGCGGCGATGGCTTACCTCGAAAAGATGGGCCTTACCGACTGGGCTTCGCACTATCCGAATGAGATGTCCGGCGGGCAGAAGCAGCGTGTGGCGATCGCCCGGGCGTTGATCACACATCCCGAGATCATCCTGGCTGACGAACCGACCGGTGCCCTGGATTCGAAAACGTCCGTCGAAGTGATGGAACTGCTGACCCGCCTCAACCGTGAAGACGGTGTGACCATCATCGTGGTCACCCACGAAAGCGGCGTGGCCAACTGCGCCGACAAGATCGTCCACATCAAGGACGGCCTGATTGAAAAAGTAGAAGACAACCGGCTGCACCACGCTTCGCAGTTCGGTACCGATACCATTATGAAATAAGCGATGCGAGACCTCTTCATAGAAATCTGGGAGTCCATCCGGCGCAACAAGGTGCGCACCTGCCTGACGGGTCTGGCCGTGGCATGGGGCATCTTCATGCTGATTGTACTGCTCGGCGCCGGGAACGGTCTGCTCAACGCGTTCATGGGCGATACCGACGATTTCGCCGCCAATACGATGAATGTGTTTCCCGGCGTGACCTCCAAGCCTTATGACGGGCTGAAGCAAGGCCGTCGCATCCGGTTGACCGAACAGGATATGGAAATGTTGCGGCAGCCTGCTTTCGCCGATCATGTGGAAACGGTTTCCACGCAGGCGAATCAGGGCGGCTACACGATGACCTATGGCCGCCGCTATTTCCAGAACATCGTGCTGACCGGCTGCATGCCGGATGTCGAAAAGACCGACCGGATCCAGATGCACGCCGGCCGTTTCATCAACGAAAAAGACATGAAAGCCCAGCGGAAGGTTGCCGTCATCACGCATCTTCACGCCAAGAACTTCCTCTCCGGCGGAACGGACTATGACCGGCTTCTGGGCAAACGGATCAAAGTAGGTAATCTTTCCTTCATCATCGTCGGTATCCGCCACGGTGCCGAAAACGAAGACGACCGCGCGGTTTACATTCCCTATTCTACCTACAAGCATCTGTTCAGCCTGGGCAACCGGATTGACGAACTCAACATCTCGTTCAAGGGGCTGGAGACCGAAGCCGAAGCCCAGGCCTTTGAGGACGAAGTCCGGGCGGCGCTGCACGCGGCGCATCGGGTCGCTCCCGATGACAACCGGGCTTTCTGGATCTGGAACCGTTTCACGCAGAGCATCCAGATGGCGAAGGGGCGGTCGCTGCTGCTCACGGCCTTGTGGATCATCGGTTTGTTCACGCTGGTGAGCGGTATCGTGGGTGTCAGCAACATCATGCTGATCACCGTGAAGGAACGGACCCACGAATTCGGCATCCGTAAGGCGCTCGGTGCCCGTCCGGGCAGCATCCTGAAACTGATCGTCACCGAAAGTGTGCTGATCACGGCTTTCTTCGGCTACATCGGCATGCTGTTGGGCATGATTGCCTGCCAGATCCTGGACATGACCGTCGGACAGTCGAAGATGGAGATTTTCGGCGAGAGTTTCAAGATGCTTGAGAATCCGACGGTCGGCCTGAGTACCGCGATCGGCGCCACGATCGTCCTGATTATCGCCGGCACCGTCGCCGGCATCTTCCCGGCCATGAAAGCCGCCAAAGTCAAACCCATCGAAGCATTGAGGGCCGAGTAAGATGAGACACCGTTTCGATATCGACACACTCCGCGAGATTGGCGATTCGCTCTTCCGCAACAAACGGCGGACGATCCTGACCGGCTTCGGCATCTTCTGGGGCCTCTTCATGCTCCTGTTCCTGGTGGGCGGCGGCCAGGGCCTCAAGCAGATGCTTGCGATGAATTTCGAGGGCTTCGCCACCAATACGATGGTGATGATCTCTTCCAATACCTCGAAACCTTACAAAGGAATGAAGGAGGGCCGCTATTGGAGCATGACGACCCGGGACGTGCGGCGCCTGAAAGCCTTGGTCCCCGAGCTGGAAGTCGTGGCCCCGATTGTGAGCATGTGGAATCAAACCGCCTATTATCAAGGAAATACCGCTGCACCCAATGTGAAGGGCGTGGCCGGCGATTATCATAAGATTGAGGAACCGATCCTCAAGTACGGCCGTACCATCAGCGATGCGGATGTGGAACAGGTCCGCAAGGTCTGTGTGCTGGGCAAGCGCATCTATAACGACCTCTTCCCGCAGGGCGGCAATCCGTGCGGCGAATTCATCCAGGTCGGATCGGTCTTCCTGCAAGTGATCGGCGTGGACGTATCAAGTGGCAACATGAACATCAACGGCCAGTCTTCCGATGCCGTGCTGGTCCCTTACTCGCTGGCCGCGCAGCTCTATCATCGCGGCCAGAACGTCGACCTGATCTGTATGTCCGGCAAACCGGGCGTGAAGATGAGTTCGCTGGAAAGCCGGGTGCGGAGCATCATGGCCCGCGAGCACCAGTTCGACCCGACCGACAACCTGGCGATGCCGCTCATCAATACCGAACAGATCTTCGGCATCATCGACCGGCTCTTCCGGGGCGTGAACTTCCTGATCTGGCTGGTGGGTATCGGCACGCTGCTGGCCGGTGCGGTGGGTGTGAGCAACATCATGATGGTGACGGTGCGCGAGCGGACCGTGGAGATCGGCATCCGCCGGGCCATCGGTGCCGTGCCGCGCGACATCCTTTCCCAGATCATTTGGGAGAGCGTGGCGCTGACCCTGGCCGCCGGCAGTGCGGGCATCGTCTTCTCGGTGCTGATCCTCAATGTGGTGGAGGCCCTGGCCAAGCACCAGGCCGTGTTCCAGATCAGTTTCTGGACGGCCATCATCTCGGCGCTGCTGCTGAGTGTGCTGGGCGTGCTGGCCGGACTGGCGCCTGCCCTGCGGGCCATGAAGATCAAACCGGTCGATGCCATGCGAGACGAATAAAAAATAGTAACAAACGATATGAAACGCATTTTCAAGTACATTTTGGTCGCGCTGATCGCGATCGTGTTCCTCGGAACCTTTATCTTCCTGTTCTGGAATTCGAAACCGAAGGAGTTGCAGTATCAGGAAGTCACTGTGGCCCGCACCGACATCCAGCGGAGCGCCGTAGTCACGGGCAAGATCGTGCCGCGCAACGAGGTGAACATCAAGCCGCAGATCAACGGCATCATCGCCGAACTCTACAAGGAGGCGGGCCAGCCGGTGCAGCAGAACGAGGTGATTGCCAAATTGAAGGTGATTCCGGATATGAACTCGCTGAGTTCCGCCCAGAGCCGCGTGCGCCTGGCCGAGATCAATCTCAAGCAGGCCCAGACCAATCTGGACCGCGAAAAGGCCCTTTATGAGAAGAATCTGGTCAGTGCTGAGGAGTACGACAAGGTGGAGCAGCAGTTCAACCAGGCCAAGGAAGAAAGAGCCGCCGCCCAGGACGCCCTGGAAGTGATCCGGGACGGCGTGTCGAAAGCCAACGCCAAGTCGAGTTCCACGCTGGTGCGTTCCACCGTGACCGGCCTGATTCTCGATATTCCCGTGAAAGTGGGCAACTCCGTGATCCAGGCCAATACGATGAACGACGGTACGACTGTGGCCACCGTGGCCGACATGAACGACCTGATCTTCGACGGCCAGATCGACGAGACCGAGGTAGGGGCCCTGTCGGAAGGAATGCCGGTGGTTATCACGATCGGCGCCCTGCAGGACTACTCGTTCGACGCCACGCTGGAGTATATTTCGCCGAAGGCGGTGGAAAGCAACGGAACCAACCAGTTTGAGATCAAAGCCGCCGTGCGGACGGATTCTGGCAAAACCATCCGCTCGGGCTACAGCGCCAATGCGGAAATCGTGCTGCAGCGGGTCGAACAGGCCCTGTCCGTGTCGGAAAGCGCACTGGAGTTCTCCGGTGACTCGACCTTCGTGTGGCTGAAAGGCGCTGACGGCAAGTTCACCCGCACTCCTGTCACGACCGGCATCAGCGACGGCCTCAACATCGAAATCACGAGCGGCCTGAAAGAAGGCGATACCGTCCGTGGCAACCAGATCATCGAGGAGAAGTAACATGAAAAGAATCATACTGTTCGCAGCCTTGCTTTGCGTCGCATGGACGGCCGGCGCCCAGGAAAAGCCCTGGACCCTGCAGGATTGCATCGGCTATGCGATCGACCACAACCTGAACGTGCAGCGGAGCGCCCTGCAGGTCCTGCAGCGCGAGATCGATGTCAATACGGCGGAGAACGACCGGCTTCCGGGCGTGCGGGGCAGCGCGTCGCAGAACTTCTCGTTCGGCCGTGGCCTGACCGCTGACAACACTTACGCCAATACGAATACGACCAACACGTCGTTCAGCCTGGGTGCCGACATGACCCTGTTCAACGGATTCCGTCTGCGCAACAACATTTTGCTGAGCAAATTGAATCTTGAAGCGGCGACGGTCGATCTGGAAAAGGCGAAAGATGATATCCGCGTGGCCGTGGCCAAGGCCTACGTGCAGATTCTCTACAACCGGGAGATCCTGGCCGTGGCGCAGCGCCAGATCGAGATTGATTCGATGCAGGTGGTCCGGCTGGAGACCCTGAAGGCCAACGGGAAATCGACGGCGGCCGAGGTGGCCGCGCAGCAGGCCTCGCTGGCACAGAGCCGTCTGACCTGCGTGCAGGCTGACAACAATCTCCGCCTGGCCCGGCTCGACTTGGCCCAGTTGCTGGAACTTCCTTCGCCCGAAGGATTCGACGTGGTGGTTCCGGATGAAGACGTGCTGGCCATCCCGATGCCTGCCGGACCGGAGACGATCTATGAGGAAGCCGTCGGCATCAAGCCCGCCGTGCGGGCCGAAGAGACCCGGCTGGCCTATGCGGAACGCAACATCGACCTGGCCCGCAGCGGCTACATGCCTTCCCTTTCGCTCAACGGCGGTATCGGAACGAACTATTATACTAGTTCGGGTTATCCGTCGAAGACCTTCTTCGAGCAGTTGGGCAACAACTTCAGCCAGTATGTCGGCCTTTCGCTCAACGTGCCGATCTTCTCGCGCATGGCCAACCGCAACCAGGTGAAGAGCGCGCGCATCAGTTACGACAATCAGCAGCTGCAGCTCGAAACGGCGAAGAAACAACTCTACAAGGAGATCCAGCAGGCCTGGTACAACGCCCTGGCCGCGCAGAGCAAGTTCGAGAGCGGCACGCAGGCCGTCGCCGCCGCGGGCGAGAGCTTCGCCCTCACCCAGGCGAAATACGAGAACGGCAAAGCCTCGATCACCGAATTCAACGAATCCAAAAACCAATATCTCAAAGCCTGCTCCGACCTGGCACAGGCCCGTTACGAATTCCTTTATCAAACCCGCCTGCTCGATTTCTACCGGGGACGGGAACTGACGCTATGAAAAAGACCCTCAACATCGGCCTCGGCGGCAAAAGCTTCATCATCGATGAAGATGCGCACGAGCGCCTCAAGAACTACCTCGACACCTTCCGTTCCCGTCTCACGGAGGAGCAGGGCGGCGAGGTGATGGACGACATCGAAGCCCGCATTGCGGAGCTTCTGCTCTCAAACCTCGGTTCGGGCCAGCAGTCCGTGAGTCTGGCCCTCGTGAACCGGATTACCGCCCAGCTCGGCATGCCCGACGGCAAACCTGAATTTGAAAACACTAACGAAAACATGGAGGAAACAATCATGAGCGAACCCCTCAAAAAACTGTATCTGGATGTCGAAAGCCGCAAACTGGGAGGCGTGTGCAGCGGCCTGGCGGCCTATTTCGACGTGGACGTGACGATCATCCGCATCGTCTTCCTGGCCCTGCTTCTTTGCGGAAGCTTCGGCTTCTGGTTGTATCTGATTGTCTGGATCGTGGCGCCCAAGGCCGTGACCCCCGCACAGAAGTGCGAACTGCGCGGTCTGGAGACGACGGCCGAGAACCTGGCTAAATTCACCGATAGCAGCAAGCGATAAGATGATGGAAATCAATACTGAAAATGTGCGGTCCCAAATGCGGAAAGGGGTGCTGGAATACTGCATCCTGAGCATTCTGGACAAGAAGGAAGCCTATGCCTCCTCGATCATCGACGAGCTCAAGAGCGCCAATATGATCGTGGTGGAGGGGACCCTCTATCCGCTGCTCATCCGGCTCAAGAACCAGGGATCGCTGACGTACCGCTGGGAGGAATCCCCGCAGGGGCCTCCGCGGAAATACTATTGCATCAGCGAGGCGGGCCATGCGCTGCTGGCGGAAATGGACGCTTCGTGGACGGACCTTGTCGAAACCATCAAAACCTTGAAACAATGACAGAAGTACAGAAAGTAAGCATCGGCGGCTATGCCTTCACGCTGGAAGTGGAGGCCTACGCCATTGTCAAACAATATCTGGATGAGCTGGAGGCGCACTACGCCCCGCTGGAAGGCGGCGCGGAAGTGATGGAAGGTTTCGAGGAAAGGATGGCGGAACTGCTCTATGAGAAATGCGCGGATGACGGTGTCGCCTCCGTGGCGGAAGTCCAGGAGATCATCGACATCCTGGGCAAGCCTTCGACCATCGAAGCGGAGAGCGATCCGGAACCCCGGAAAGAAAGCGAGCCGGATAGTGACAAGAAAAAAGCCAAGCGCAGGCTCTATCGCGATCCGGTCAACAAGATGGTTGGGGGCGTGTGCAGCGGGCTGGGAGCCTATTTTCGTTGTGACGTGGTGCTGATCCGCATCATTTTCATCGGTTTGACGATCTTGGGTTGCGTCATCAGCTACCATAGCAGGCATATTGACAGCCTCGGCATGTTCGCGCCGCTGGCCTACCTGATCTGCTGGATCGCGATGCCGGAAGCCCGGACGGTCAAGCAGCGTTGGGAGATGGGGGTGATGAATCCGCCGGCAGGTGCCGCAGCGGCGGCTCCCGCCGCCGCCCCGGCCAGCCAGCCGGTCGGCAGCGGCCTGGGTCGCGTGCTGCGCATCGGAATCGGCTGCCTGTTGCTGCTGACGGCTGTCTGCGGCCTGACTTTCGGCCTGGCCGCCCTCTTCGGCCAGACCATCTTTGATTGGAATATCCTGGAGGAAATCCGGGACGAGCTCGCCTTCAATGCGCCGGGCGCCCTGCCGCTGGTCTCCTCGGTCCTGTACCGGGTCGCGGTGCTGCTGTCCTGCTTCCTGCCTTTCGTGGGGATGCTCTACGGCGGCATCATGATGATCTTCGATCTGCGGACCCCGCGCTGGCGGCCGGGCCTGGTGATCTTCCTCCTGTGGATCATCGCCCTGACGGTCGTGACAGTCCTGACCCTGATGGGGCTTTTCCATACAGAGTGGTTATAAAAAAAGCGCTGCCAGCCGGCAGCGCTTTTTTTTGCTCAATTATCGCTGTTATTCTCCTTCCGGGGCCGGTTCGGCCGGGGTCACCGGGATTTCAGGGGCGCCTTCCACGGGAACCGTCTGCTCGATCTGGTTCTTGATGTTGGAGTGGCGGGAACTGCGCTGCGGAATCACGAACGTGGCGACGACGCAGAGAACGATGATGGCAATGGCCAGGGTCCAGGTTGCTTTCTCGAGGAAGTCGGCCGTCTGGCGGACGCCGAAGGTCTGGTTGCCGGCTGCGAAATTGGCTGCCAGTCCACCGCCCTTGGAGTTCTGGAGAAGGACGACGATGGTCAGGAGGATACTCGCAATCACGATGAGGATGGAGAGTGTGATGTATGCTGCTTGCATTGTTTTATGATTTATTATTTTTTACTTTTTCGATAAGAGTCGCAAAATAAGCACTTTTTTCTGGAAATAACAAAATAAGTTTCTCGTAAATGTCTATGGCTCGCTGGTAAAGCTCCTGCTGGGCATAGATTTGGGCCAGGGTTTCACTGACCATCGTCCGGTCGCTGTCCACTTCTTCCGCCACGGCCGGTGCATAGTCCACGCTGCCGGCGCGGGCGCCGAACACAGGAGTCGTAACCGAAAAGCCTTCCTGCTCCAGCCGTTCGAAATCGGCTTGCCCGAAATAATCCCCGCCGACCACATAATACTGCGGCCGTGCGGGCTTTTCTTCAGGTACTGTTTCCTTGACAGGCACTTTCCCGGTCAGCAGCCGGAGCATTTCGTCGCGCGACAGGAAAAAGACAGCATCCCGGCCGACGGCCCGCCGCAAAGCGGCCTCGTCGCCACCCTGGCGTGCGATGGCTTCCCGCCGCGCTACGGTAAACCAGGGGCAGTCTTCCAGCAGTTGCTGGAGTTCTGCGGGAGAGAGACGGGTGAGATCTACCATTGTGCGACCGTTGCGTTGAAGATATCGTCCACCAGTTTTTTGACAATCGTTTCGCAGAGCGTCCCTTCCACCATGTCGAGGGTATTGTTGGAGTCATAGTCCTCGTAGCCTGCGAACGACTGTTCCAGGTCGTCTTCGGGATGCAGCACGTTGGTGAATTTCACCTTGCAGGTGACAGTCAGGCGGTTGAGGGCTGCCACTTCATTGGCGGTCACGGCCGCGGCGCGTACGTCATACGATTCGATGGTGACAAGCAGGTTGAGGTCGCCCTCTTCGGTCACCTGCTCCAGTTTGGTCAGCTTGCGGAACTTGTCGTTGAGCTCTTCCGTGAGCTGGTTGGCCAGCGACGGGTTGACCTTGGTCGCCTTGTTGACCACCGGCTCGATGCAGATGGTCTTCACGTCGGGCTGGATGGACGTGCCGCTGAAGGAGTAGATGCCGCAGCCGGCGATGGCCGCGAAGGTGGCTGCCAGGAGGAGGGTTATGCGGAGATTGCGTTTCATTGGATGCCGAGTTCTTTGATTTTGCGGTACAGGGTCCGTTCGGAAATGCCGAGTTCTTCAGCCGCTTTCTTGCGTCGGCCGCCGTTGCGCTCGAGCGCTTTCCGGATGAGGTCGGCGCTCACGTCCTGGATGGAAACCGGTTCGGCAGGGTTGGAGTGTACGTCTTCTGCGCTGATGAGCAGATGGCCAGCAGGATGGGGCTCTTCTTCCTCCCGGGGCAGGGGTCCTTCGTCGAGGCGCGCTTTGATCTCGTCGATCTCGTGGCGCAGTTGGTAGAGGACCTTGAAGATGATGTCGCGGTCGCTGAGGTAGTCGGCGCCGGACTCGCCGGTCCGGACGGGGAGGGCGGCGGAACCTTCGGACGGGAGATAGCGCACCAGCACTTCGGCGGAGATCAGCCGGTTGGTCTCCAGCACGGAGAGGCGGTTGACCACGCTTTGCAGCTGCCGTACGTTGCCCGGCCAGCGGTAGGAGCAGAGCATCGTCTGGGCCTCCGGCGTGAGCCGCACGGCCGGCACCATGTTCTGGTCGGCGAAATCCAGTGCGAATTTCTTGAAAAGCAGCAGGATGTCGCCTTTCCGTTCGCGGAGCGGCGGAACGGTGATGGGGACCGTGCACAATCTATAATAAAGGTCTTCCCGGAACTTGCCGTCGCGGATGGCGTTGAGGAGGTTGACATTGGTGGCGGCTACCACGCGGACGTTGGTCTTCTGGACCTTGGCCGACCCGACCTTGATGAATTCGCCGGTCTGCAGGACGCGGAGCAGGCGGACCTGGGTCGAAAGCGGCAGTTCGGCCACCTCGTCGAGGAAGAGCGTTCCGCCGTCCGCCTCTTCGAAGTAGCCCTTGCGGGTCTCGATGGCGCCGGTGAAAGAGCCTTTTTCATGGCCGAACAATTCGGAGTCGATGGTCCCTTCCGGGATGCCGCCGCAGTTGATGGCCAGGTAAACGTTATGTTTGCGGGCGCTGTATTGGTGGATGATCTGCGGGATGACCTCCTTGCCCACGCCGCTCTCGCCTGTGACCAGCACGGAGAGGTTCGTAGGCGCCACCTGGCGGGCGATTTCAAGGGCCCTGTCCAGCTCGGGGTCGCTGCCGATGATTCCGAAGCGCTGCTTGATCTGATTCAAATCCATATTTGCAAAGATACGAAAAATGTATTACATTTGTAAGATGATACTACCCGACATGGGACAAAACCAACAATTCACAAATAAAAACGTTTTTATGAAAAAATCACTTTTCAGCATTCTGCTCATCGCAGTCTTTTCGTTTGGGCTCGTTTCCTGCAACCAGGCCCAGAAGATGATCGACGCGGCCGACCAGATCACCATCAAGTGCGATCCGGAAGTACTTGAGGTTGTGGCCGGCAACATCGATGCTACTGTCTCCGTGACCTTCCCGCCGGAGTACTTCCTCCCGAAGGCCACGCTCGAGGTCACGCCCGTGATCCTCTATGTGGGCGGTGAGGCCGTCGGCAAGCCGTTCACCTACCAGGGTGAAAAGATCACCGACAACTTCAAGACGGTCACCCGCAACGGTGCGACCATCACCGAGAAGGTCCACTTCGAGTATGTGCCGGGCATGGAGAAATGCGAGCTCGTCGGCCGTGCGAAGGTCTATTACAAAGGTAACGAGTATGAGTATCCTGCCGACATCAAGATCGCGGACGGTGCCAACACCACCTACATGCTCGCCGACTGCGAAGGCAGCTACCACTATCTGGCCGATGGCTACCAGGAAGTGATCCCCGAGACCGCCGAGGCCCAGATCATGTACCTGATCAACAGCTCCGACGTCCGTAACTCCGAGCTCAAGAGCAACGACGTGAAAGACTTCCAGGAAGCCCTCAAGGCCCTGGCCAACGACGACCGTCGCGAAGTCAAAGGCACCGAGATCGTGGCTTACGCTTCCCCGGATGGCCCGGAAGCCCTCAACAACAAGCTCTCCGCCAACCGTGAGAAGACGGCTGCCAAAGCTTTCGACAAGATCACCAAGAAGCTCAACACCGGTGAAGTCTCTTCCCGTACGATCGGTGAGGACTGGGAAGGTTTCCAGGAACTGGTGAACAACTCCAACATCGAAGACAAGGAGCTCATCCTCCGCGTCCTCTCGATGTACAGCGACCCGAACGTCCGCGAGCGTGAGATCAAGAACATGTCTTCCGTCTATTCTTCGCTGAAGACCAACATTCTCCCGCAGCTGCGCCGCGCCCGCTTCATCACCAACGTGGAATACACCAACTACACCGCTGAAGAACTGGCCGACCTCGTGGACAACAACATCGACGTGCTCGACGAACCCGCCCTCCTGCGTGCCGCCGCCAATGCCAAGGACATCGACGCCAAGATCGCCATCTACAAGAAAGCCGTTGACAAGTACGGCACCGACAAGGCGAAGTACAACCTCGGCGTGGCTTACCTCGACAAGGGTGACAACAACGCCGCCAAGAACGCTTTCGACAAGATGGCCAAGAAGGAAGGCAACTGCTACAACAACGTGATGGGTGTCCTGGCCATGCGTGCCGGCAAGCTCGATGAAGCTTCCAACTGGTTCTCCAAGGTCACCTGCAAGCACGGCAAGATCAACCAGGGTACGATCGATATCTTCAAGGGCAAGTACAACGACGCCGCCACGAAACTGGCCGGCAGCGGTACGCACAACGAGACCATCGCTTACCTGCTGACCAACCAGCTTGACAAGGCTGCCGAGAGCATCAAGGGCAACTGCCCGTACTGCAACTACAAGAAGGCCATCATCGCCGCCCGCAAGGGTGATGTGAATGCCTACAAGGCCGCCATGGAGATCGTCAACAAGAACGAGAAACTCGCCGACCGCGCTACGAAGGACGTCGAGTTCCTGAAGTTCAGATAACAAAAACATTTTTGTTACAAAATTTAGCCGGTTGGAGTATCAACCGGCTTTTTTTTGTTTACCTTTGTAAACCCGACAACACATCACACACCCCTCCGTTGGGACATAACTATGGAATATACTGACCTGTACATCATCAAAAGGGACGGTAAACGCGCCCCTTTCTCCCTTGACAAGATCAAGAACGCCATCCGGAAGGCTTTTCTGGCTTCCGGCAGTTTCGCAACCGAAGAGACCCTCACCAACATCCTCAGCCGCGTGCATATTTCCAACGGGATGCACGTCGAGGAGATCCAGAACCAGGTGGAGGTATCGCTGATGTCCGAGCGCTATTTCGCCGTCGCCAAGGCCTATATGCTCTACCGGCAGCATCACACCGAGGACCGCGAAGTGCGCGACCGCCTGAATTTCCTCATCGACTACTGCTCGGCTTCGAACCCGGCTACCGGCAGTAAGTACGACGCCAACGCCAATGTCGAGAAGAAGAACATCGCGACGCTCATCGGAGAGCTGCCCAAGGCCAGTTTCATCCGCCTGAACCGCCGCCTGCTGACCGACCGGATCCGCGAGATGTACGGGAAGGAGTTGTCGGACCGTTACCTCGACCTGCTGAACAAGCATTATATTTACAAGAATGACGAGACGAGCCTGGCCAACTACTGTGCAAGTATAACGATGTATCCATGGCTTCTCCAGGGCACCCTTCCCCTGGGCGGAAACTCCACGCCGCCGACCAACCTCAAGAGCTTCTGCGGCGGGTTCGTCAATCTGGTGTTCATCGTGTCCAGCATGCTCAGCGGCGCCTGCGCCACGCCGGAGTTCCTGATGTACATGAACTATTTCATCGAGCAGGAATACGGGGACGATTACTACCTGCGCGCCGACGAGGTGGTGGATCTCTCCAAGAAGAGACGCTCCATCGACAAGGTCATCACCGACTGCTTCGAGCAGATCGTCTATTCCATCAACCAGCCTACGGGTGCCCGCAATTTCCAGTCCGTGTTCTGGAACATCTCCTACTACGACCGCTACTATTTCGAGAGCATCTTCGGCGATTTCATCTTCCCCGACGGATCCCGTCCGCACTGGGAATCCCTCTCCTGGCTCCAGAAGCGTTTTATGAAATGGTTCAACGCCGAGCGCACCAAGACCATCCTCACCTTCCCGGTCGAGACCATGGCCCTGCTGACCGAAAACGGCGATGCCAAGGATCCCGAATATGCCGACTGGACCGCCAAGATGTACAGCGAAGGCCACAGCTTTTTCACCTACATGAGCGACAATGCCGACTCGCTGGCTTCCTGCTGTCGCCTGCGCAACGAGATCCAGGACAACGGCTTCAGCTATACCCTCGGCGCCGGCGGCGTGAGCACCGGCAGCAAGAGCGTGCTGACCATCAACTTGAACCGCTGCGTCCAGCACGCCTTCAAGCGCGGCATCCCCTACATGGAATTCCTCGAAGAGGTGGTGGATCTGATGCACAAGGTGCAGATGGCCTACAATGCCAACCTGGCCGACCTCCAGGCCAAGGGCATGCTGCCGCTCTTCGACGCGGGCTTCATCAACATCGGCCGCCAGTACCTGACCATCGGCGTGAACGGCCTCGTCGAAGCCGCTGAATTCCTCGGCATCCGCATTACCGACAACCCGGACTACGTGGCCTTCGTCCAGGAAGTCCTCGGCATGATCGAGCGCCTCAACAAGAAGTACCGCACCAAGGACGTGATGTTCAACTGCGAAATGATTCCGGCCGAGAATGTGGGCGTCAAGCACGCCAAATGGGACAAGGAAGACGGCTATATCGTACCGCGTGACTGCTACAACAGCTACTTCTATATCGTGGAGGACCAGAACCTCAACATCCTCGACAAGTTCCGGCTTCACGGCAGCAAGTACATCGAGCACCTGACGGGCGGCAGCGCCCTTCACATGAACCTGGAGGAGCACTTGAGCGAGAGCCAGTACCGCCAGCTGCTGCGCGTGGCGGCCAAGGAAGGTTGCAACTATTTTACCTTCAACATACCGAATACCATCTGCAACACCTGCGGCCACATTGACAAGCGCTACCTGCACGAATGCCCGAAGTGCCACAGCACCGACGTGGACTACGCCACCCGCATCATCGGCTACATGAAGCGCATCAGCAGCTTCTCCCAGCCGCGCCAGAAAGAAGCGGCCCGCCGCTTCTACTACAACGGCAACCGTCCCGACGCCGTCAAGCTGGAGCCGGTGGCGGAACCCGTGGCCCAGGATGCTTAAGTATTACAACTACGATATCGTATTCCAGGAGATACCCGATGAGGTGACGCTGGCCGTCAATCTCACCGGGTGTCCCTGTCATTGTCCCGGTTGTCACAGCCCGCACCTGTGGGAAGACATCGGCGAAGAACTCGATGAGGCCACGCTCCAGAAGATGTACGGCGACTATGCTGGCGAAGTGACTTGCATCTGCCTGATGGGCGGCGACGGCGATCCGGCCGCGGTGGAGCGGCTCTGTGCTTACATCAAGCAGGAAATGGGTTTGCACAGCGGATGGTGGTCCGGCCGCGCGACGCTTCCTGCGGGCACGGACCTTCACCATTTCGACTACGTCAAGACCGGCCCCTACATAGCCTCCCTTGGCGGCCTCAAGAGTCCCGCCACCAACCAGCGTCTTTACCGTGTCCGCGCGGGTCTTCCCGAAGACATCACCCGCCGTTTCTGGCGGTGATTTTTTCTTGGTTGTTTCCGAAAAACAATATATCTTTGTGAATGCATCAGGTTCTGCTGCCGGCCCTCGGCCGGTGCAGATTAAAAGGGAATCGGGTGTGAATCCCGGACAGTTCCCGCTGCTGTAAGTTCCTTTCCAGTCGCGGCACTCTTTTGCCACTGGGCCCAGAAGCCCGGGAAGGCGCCCCGACGGAACGAGTCAGAAGACCTGCCTGTTGTAATGTTGAACCGGCCTGCGGGAGAACGGGCCCTAAAACGGACAATTGATGCAACACATTGCCTTTCCAGAATCGTTTTAATTATAGTGTCCCGCTCTTAGGAGCATTATGCCGTCGTGCATACAAAGGGGAGGCAAGGAAGGGTTGCTTCCCCTTGTTGTTTTATAGGACTTTCCGGGCGAAAGCCGGCCAGGTCTGCGTGGCCTTGACCTTGCGGATGTTTTCACGGAAGGTGTCGGGGCCGGTTGCGTAAAGGGTGCGGATGGCTTCGGCGATAGCGCCAGCGGAGACGTCATGGGCCATTACGCCGATGCCGGGCTGTTCAATGCTCTCGGCCAGGCCGCCAACGGGGGTGGCGACAAGCGGCACTTCAAAATGCAGGGCGATGGCTGTAATGCCGCTTTGCGTGGCGCTCCGGTAGGGGAGCACGCAGACATCAGCAGCGGAGAACAGGCGCGGCACTTCGTCATCGGCAATGTAGCGGTTCAGGACCTTGATGCGGTCTGCGCAGCCGGAGGCCTCGATTTGGGCCTGGTAGCGTTCGAAACTTCCGTAACTTTCGCCGGCGATGAGCAGTTGGTACTCCGGTCCGAGTTGGGACATGGCATCGATGAGCAGGTCCAGGCCCTTGTAGTCACGGATCAGGCCGAAAAAGAGCAAGGTGCGAAGGTCCGGAGCGAGGCCGAGTGCCTGTTGGGCCGCGGTCTTGTTTTCTTTGGCACCGAAATGGTCGTAAACCGGGTGCGGGTACTGAACGATGTCGGCATCAGGGTATAGGCTCCGGATGTCGGTGGTTACGGCGTCGCACATCGAGACCAGGCGGTCGCATTTTTGGAAGAACCAGCGGGCCAGGGGCCTGTCAAAGAATTTGGATTCGTGGGGGATGGCGTTGTGGACCACGGTGACGATTTTCACACCGTGCCGTCGCAATCGGGCAGCCACACGGCCCAGTGCCGGCGCAAAGAAGGACATCCAGTAACTGAATACCACGACATCAGGTTTCCAACGGAGGATCTCCCGGGCTGTCTTGCGCCACGTGAGGGGATTGATGCTGTCGAGGAGGCGCGTGCTCTCCACGGGGACGGCCTTGTCTTCGGGCGTCACGTATTGGGTCTTGCCTGGAAAAAGGAAGTCGGGATACTGTCGGGTGAAGTTGAAGGCGCGCACTTCATGGTCGCGTCCCATCGCCTCCAGCAGGTGGGCGTTGAATTGGGCGATGCCGCCCCGGTATGGGTAGAAGACGGATAGGAAGGCAATTCTCATGGCCGAGCCGTTCAGATGGGTGTCTTTTGCGATGTAAAAGTAGTCAAAATGAGGGATATAAAAAAATTGTGCATTCTGTGAAAATTTGTATATTTGTAGGGTATATACAAATTAATCAAATTATTACGCTATGGCAAAATTTGAAATCAGTGTGAGAAAGAACGGTGAGTTCCAGTTCAATCTCAAAGCTTCGAACGGTGAGGTCATCCTCACCAGCGAAGGGTACACCACAAAAGCGGCCTGCCTCAACGGTGTCGAGTCGGTCAAGAAGAACGCCGTGAACGAAGAGCGCTTTGACAAGCTCGTGGCGAAAAACGGCAAACCGTACTTCAACCTGAAGGCGACCAACGGCCAGATTATCGGCCAGAGCCAGATGTACGCCTCGGAGCGCAACCGCAACAACGGCATCGTTTCCGTGATGAAGAACGCTCCCGTCGCTGTCGTCGTCGAAGTCTAAACCTGAGATACGACTGGATGATAGAAGCCGGCTCTTCTTTTCGGAGCTGGCTTTTTTGCGATAAAAATTTCATAAATTCTTTAAAAAATTATTGTTTTTCAATAATTATTTTTATATTTGCAGAAACAAAAACCGAAACAGACATGCTTACATCCTGGTGGGTTTCCCTTTCCGTTGCGATGAAGATCCTGTGGGGCGTCACGCTGGCAGCTTCCTTGATCTTCCTGATTCAAAGTATTCTGACTTTCATCGGTGCCGACGGTGGCGACGGCGGCATTGATGCCGATTTTGACAGCGGTTTCGATACCGAGGCCGCCGACGCAGCCGTGGAAGGCGGCACCAATCTTTACACCTTCCGCAATTTCGTCAATTTCATCCTGGGCTTCGGCTGGTCCGCCATCCTGCTGCAGGACAAGATTACGTCTATTCCGTTGTTGCTTATCCTGTCGGCCGTGGTCGGCGTGGCCCTGGTGGCCATCGTGATGTATCTTTTCAAATGGCTCAGCAGCATGCAGCAGTCGGGCAACATCAATCTTTACAAGGCGGCCGTCGGGTGCAACGGTACCGTCTATATTCCCATTCCGGGCGAACGACAGGGAGAGGGGAAGGTCCAGATTTCCATCAACCAGTCCGTTCGGGAGTACAACGCCGTGACTGACGGCGAAGCGCTCAAGACCGGTACCCAGATCAAGGTCGTGGAGGTGCTCAGCCCTAACACCGTCCTGGTCGAACCGCTTGAATCATTAATCATTTAAATCCTTTTGACAATATGGAACTCTATCTGATCCTGATCATCGTGGCGGTCGTGTTCGTCACCTTCACCGCCATCCTGCGGCGCTACAAACGCTGTCCGTCCGACAAGATCCTGGTCATCTACGGTAAGACCGGTAAGAACAAGGAGGGCGGCATCTCCTCAGCCCGCTGTATCCACGGCGGCGCATCCTTCATCTGGCCTGTGTTCCAGAGCTACGCATTCCTCGACCTGACCCCGATTTCAATCGAGTGCAACCTGACCAATGCGCTTTCCAAGCAGAACATCCGTGTGGACGTGCCTTGCCGCTTTACAGTGGGTATTTCCACCGAGCCCGACAACATGACCAATGCGGCCGAACGTCTGCTGGGCCTGACGACCGAACAGATCCAGAACATCGCGACCGATATCCTCTTCGGCCAGCTCCGTCTGGTAATCGCCACGATGGATATTGAGGAAATCAACGCCGACCGCGACAAGTTCCTGGCCAATGTCTCCACCAACGTGGAAGCCGAGCTCCGCAAGATCGGCCTGAAACTGATCAACGTCAACGTGACGGATATCCGCGACGAATCCGGCTATATCGAGGCGTTGGGTAAGGAAGCCGCGGCCAAAGCCATCAACGAGGCGAAGAAGAGCGTGGCCGAACAGAACCGTTTCGGTGAAATCGGTAAAGCCGAAGCCGACAGGGACAAGGACATCCGGATTGCCGAGACGACCCGTGATACCCGTATCCGGACGGCCGAAGCCAATGCAGTCGCCGTGGAAGGTGAGAACAATTCGAAGATTGCCATCGCCCAGTCCGACGCGGCCCGCCGCGAGAAAGAAGCCGAGGCTTCGCGTATTGCCGTCGCGGCCGAAAAGGTGCAAGCGGCCAAGGCTCTCGAAGAGGCTTACAAGAGTGAGCGCGACGCCGAGTTGGCCCGTGCCGAGCGTGAGAAAGCCACGCAGCAGGCCAACGTTGTGGTGGCGGCCCAGATCGAGAAAGAGAAGGCCATCATCGACGCCGAGGCAGAGGCTGAAAAGATCCGCCGGATGGCCAAAGGTGAGGCCGATGCCATCTTCGCCAAGATGGATGCGCAGGCCCGTGGTACGTTGGAAATCCTCTCCAAGCAGGCAACAGGTTTCGGCCAGCTCGTGGCGGCGGCCGGCGGCGACGCCCAGCAGGCCATCACGATGCTCATCACCGACAAACTGCCCGAACTGGTGGCCACGCAGGTCGAGGCTGTCAAGGGTATCAACATCGACAAGGTTACCGTGTGGGATACCGGCAACGGTACGGAAGGCAAGACGGCTACGTCCAATTTCATTTCCGGCCTGATGAAGTCGGTCCCGCCGCTTGAAGACCTCTTCAAACTGGCCGGCATGGAACTGCCGTCCTACCTGAAGGGCAAAGGTCCGGACAAGTCTGAGGAGATCAAAGCAGAGGAAGTGTAAGTCATGCCTGTCATTATCAATGTTGATGTCATGTTGGCCCGCAGAAAGATGTCTTCGGGAGAACTTGCGCAAAAGATAGGCATCTCTGCAGCGAACCTTTCGATCCTCAAGACCGGCAAGGCCAAAGCCATCCGCTTCTCGACGCTGGAAGCCATCTGCCGCGCCCTCGACTGCCAACCCGGCGACCTCCTGGAGTATCGCCCGGACCCCTAGCCGCCTCCGCGGCCGTTATGATGCAAGAAGAGGCTCCTTTCGGGAGCCTTTTCTTGTATGCCAAGGGCCGTCCTTCTGGATACTGTCGCGGCAAAACTCGATGACAGACCCGAAGCTAAAAACTCCGCTGCAACGGACGCACCAGTAAAACAGCCTGTTATAGAAGTTGATCCTCTTCTTTCTGAGGGGGATCAACTTCTATAATCCGTTGCTAGTCAAATGTGTACATTGCAGCGAAAAAGCTCCTTTTGGGAACCAGAAAGTCATTGACTCGGAACGAAGTGACTCAGGGGAGCTCGAGGGGGTACGCCCCCTCGGTAGACAAAGGAGGCTGCTTTAGCTGCCGACTGGCTCCGGGTACAGAAAAAGCGATGCCGAAGCATCGCTTTTTCTAGTACCCGGAGCCGGGGTCGAACCGGCACAGCCTCGCGGCCACTGGTGTTTGAGACCAGCGCGTCTACCGATTCCGCCATCCGGGCTTTTGTTGCTGTTCGGTAGAACGGCGCAAAGGTATGTATTTTTGGGCAAGTTTACAAATTTGCCTTGGCCCAGGCGTAGATCAGGAAATTCTTGTCGCTGTTCCAGGCTTCGCGGTAGAGACGGCCGACCTCGGCGAGCCAGGCGCGGGAGCGCTGGCCGTCATTGCTGCGGCCCACGTCGGCTTTGCCGCCGGCTGCGTAGTACATCTCGCGGGTGGTGGAGCAGATGCGGGCGTAGCGGCCGGTGTCGGGACGGATCTGGTCATCGGTCAGGGTCAGGTAATATTCCAGCATCGCATCTGTGGGATGCTTTTCAACGGTCAGCCAGGTCGAATCGGCCACATAGACTGTCACGCCGTCCTTGAATACATAGGGTTCGTAGAATCCGGCGGTGTACATGTCTTCATAGACGACGCCGCGCACGGGGAACTGCGCGCAGCTCTGCCACAAGATGAAGGTGCGGATCTTTTCGATGTCATCCGGGTCAAGCGCGCCTGTGGCGTCGAAGACTGCGTTGACAATCCAGCGGGCCAGCTGCTCCGGCGAGGGGTTCAGCATATAGACAAGGCCCCGTTTGGGCGCTTTCAGGTAGATGTCATTACCCGTTTGGTATTCCCAGAGTTGGACAGGGAAGCCTTCCCAGCCCGGAATCTCCGTGTTCTCACCGAGCAGGTTCCCCGCCATGTAGGCGACGTCCAGCACTTTTTCGCAGCGCTCCGTCAGCGAAGCGAGGGAATCACGGTAATAGGTTTGTACGAGCGGGTCGAGCTTCGGCCCTTTGCTGCAGCCGGCCAGCATGGCTACGGCCACCAGGAAAACGAAGATTTTTTTCATAGGATAAGATTGGCAAAAACACAGGCCGTCATGGCCTCGACGACAGGCGGGACACGCAGGGCAAAGCACACGTCGTGCCGGCCGGGAACGGCATAATCGATGAGACGGCCGTGGGCAAAGTCGAAGGTGCGCTGTGGCTTGCGGATGCTGGATGTAGGCTTGACAGCCACGCGGAAAACGACAGGATTGCCGTTGGACAAGCCGCCGTTGATGCCGCCGGCTCCGTTGCGGGCGGTGTGTCCGGCTGCGTCGATGAAAGGATCGTTATGGGCGGAACCTGTCATGCGGGCGGCGGCGAAGCCGTCGCCGAATTCGATGCCGCGCAGGCCCGGAATCGAAAAAATGGCGTGCGAGAGCAGCGATTCGAGGGAGTCGAAGAAAGGCTCGCCCAAACCGACGGGGACGCCGGTGCAGCAGCATTCGATGAGACCGCCGAGCGAATCGCCCGCGGCTGAAGCAGCTTCGAGTGCCCGGGTGACCGCCGCCGGATCCTCCGTAGAGACACCTCCGACTTCCACCAAGTGGGCTTCAATCTGCAATGGCGCGATGATTTTTTTTGCCACCACGCCAGCCGCTACCAGCGGCAGGGTCATCCGACCGGAAAACCAGCCGTCCCGCAGCGAACCATAGCGGGCCATCGCCACGAAATCGGCATGACCGGGCCGCGGGATGTCGGTGAAATCCTTATAGTCTTCGTCCCGGTAGTTGCGGTTGGCAAAACGGATGGTCAGCGTCCCGTCGGAAGCGCGCCGGTCTTCTAACTGCGGCAGGTCATCCTCAATGCGAGGCGTTGTGCCGGGCGCGCCGCTTTTGCGACGGAGCAGGTCGCGGGTGAAATCTTCCGGCGCAAGCGGGAGCGCAGCCGGAACGCCGCGCAGGGTAATCCCCACGCAGGGTGCATGGGATGCGCCGAAGATTTCCAGCCGGAAGCGGGTTCCAAACGTATCCATGTCAGTGCTTCTGCAGTTTTTGGAGGATCGACAGAAAGTCCGGGAAGGATTTTGCGATGCAATCGGTGTCATCGATAGCGACAGGGCCTGCCGCAAACAGCGAGGCGACGGTCAGTGCCATGGCCAGGCGGTGGTCGCCGTGCGAAGAGCAGGCTGCTGCGCGCAGGCGGCGGTTCTCCTGGCCGTAGATGGTCATTTCATCGTGATCGACTGAGGTCTTGACACCCAGTTTCCGGAATTCCTGGGCAAACGTCAAGGCGCGGTTGCTTTCCTTGTTTTTGAGACGGCTGATGCCGGCCAGTACACTTTCTCCTTCGGCGAAGCAGGCCATGACGAAGAGCGGGGCGAAAAGGTCGGGCGCATCCGTGATGTCGTAGTAGAAGGGGCAGATGATGGAGCGTCGGATGGACAGCGTCTTCTTTTCGGTATCATAGAGGATGTCCGCATGATTCTGCCGGAGCAGGTTGTAGATCACGGCATCGGACTGCCGGGAATGGAGATCCAAGCCGCGCAGCGTGAGGTCGCCGGCCAAAACACCCGCCACCAGCATCATGGCAGCGGCGCTCCAGTCGCGCTCCACTTCCAGCCCGATGACCGGCGTGATCTGCTGGCGCGGTTCGATATACCAGGTTCGCGTGCCGTCATCCTCTTCGCCTCGGCTGCGGTCGGCCAGTTCGGGGCAATCGTAGCCCGTGAGGCCGAAGAACGAACCAATATAGGTTGTCAGGTTGATATACGGCTCGCTGGTCACATTCTCGATATGGAGGGTGCTTTCTTCGTCGCATTGGGAGAGGGCCAGCAGCAGGCCGGAAATCATCTGGGAGCCCTTTTCTCCGGAAACTTCCGCTGCGCCGGATTTCAATTGCCCTTCGATGAGGACGGGCAGATGGCCCCGGTCGGTGAAAGAGAGTTTCATGCCGAGTTTGCGCAGCGCGGCGCGGTGGTCATCAAGCCGCCGCTGCAGCAAGGTCTTATCGCCTGTGATGAGGATCGGTTTTCGCGCCAGGCCGGCCAGTGGAATGCAGAGGCGCGCGAGCAGGGCGGACTCTCCGACGAAGAGTTCGTGTCCCAGTACGCGGAGGCCGTCCCGCTGGATATCCTGGTGCCCCACGATCGTCAGTGTTGTCCCGTCCAGTTGCACATCGGCATACAGCGCCGATGCGACATCCATGGCGGCCGCCACATCTTCACAGAGTGTCACGCCATAGAGTTTGGTCGTGCCCTGGGCCAGGGCGGCCAGTAGGATGGCCCGCTGGGCGAAACTTTTAGAGGCCGGAATCTCCGCCTCGCCTTCCAGCAGGAAATCTTCTGCGGGCAGCAGATCGGCCCAGCAAGGCTGGCCCGAGGCGGTAGCGCCTTCACGGGAAGGGGCCACGAACAGGAAAGGAGCGCCTTTCTGCCAGGCTTGAAAGCGCGATGCGCGGCCTTCCGGTCCCATGGCAAAGGCGAGCAGGCGGCCGGGCTCGAAATGGTCGTAGAGCGCGAGCACGGTCGCGGCATCTTCTGCAGACTGGGCCGTGGTGACAACCTTGATGATGTCAGCCCCGGCCCTGCGCAACTGTTCGGCCGTTTGCAGGAGCCGCTCCAGCGGGTCTGTACGGGAATAGTTGTGGTAGGAGAGAATGACGCGCGTGCCGTGGTTCAGCGCCAGGTTCATCAGCCAGTCGCGGGAATTTTCGGGAAATTCGGACGGGATATCCACATAGTCGGCACCCGCCAGGATGGCTGTGGTCAGCCGCCGCGCCGCAGATTCCACTTGCGAGGGCAGGGAAATGTGGTAGGTGGCTATCAGTTCCGCTTCGTGCTGGCCCGAGAAGATGTCCCGGATATCGTCTTCCTCGAAATCGCAGGCATCGAGCCGGATTTCGAGGAGCGCGCCGGTGCGGGTCGCTGCCATGAACTGGCAGTAGTTGCGGCTTACATCTTTCAGGCTGTAACAGATTCTTCCCATAGGGTGGCTTTGCCGATGTGCTCCGGGAGGACGAAGCGAAGACGGCTTCCCGAGCGTTTCTTGTCTTGCAGGATGGCGTTGCGGAGGTCTTTCTCCGGGACGGGTGGCTCAGTGGGCAGTCCGATGGCTTGCAGGTCCTCTCGGATGCGAGTGGCTTCTGCCGGGTCCATGAGGCCTTTTTCGACAGCCATGCGGGCGGCCATGACCAATCCGATCGCGACCGCTTCACCGTGCTCGTATTGCGGGGCGCATTTCTCGATGGCATGGCCGAAGGTATGTCCCAGGTTGAGGAGCTGCCGGACGCCATGGTCTTCCGGATCTTGCTCCACCAGCGCCAGCTTGATCTCGCCGGCCCTCCGGACAAGCCATTGCGGCACTTGGGGCTTTTCGCTGCGGAACACGTTGACAGCCGCCTCATAGGCTTTGCTGTCGGCCAGGATGAAGGTCTTGAGCATTTCCGCCGCACCGCAGCGCAATTGCCGCAGCGGCAGGGTCGTCAGGAAATCCGTATCGATGTACACGAATTCCGCCGGGCGGAACGTGCCCAACATGTTTTTGTAGCGGTCGAAATTGACGCCGTTCTTGCCGCCGAGGGCCGCATCGACCTGTGCCAGCAGGGTGGTCGGTACCAGGCCGAAACGCAGGCCGCGTTTGTAGATGGCGGCCAAGAAGCCCGTGATATCGGTCGTGACGCCGCCGCCGACGCCGATCAGCATCGTATCGCGGTCGGCTTGCAATTCGAGCAATCGGGCCGTCAGGTGCGCGACCGTCTCCAAGGTTTTGGCTTCTTCGCTGGCGTGAACCCACAGTACGGGGCAGCCCCATTTTTCGAGGCGTCCGCTGGTGCGGAAATAATCGTCGGCAATTACGACTGTTCCCGTTTTGGGGAACAGGTCGTCGATCTTGCCGTATGTGAGATTGTTGTGCACGCTATTTCTCGATGCTGCCGGCTACGATGTTGGCAATCCGGGCGCGGAGTTTGCCCGTGCCGCCCTTGTCGTGCGGATGTACACGGTGGGCGAGCAGGATGACGGCCGTCTTGCTGTCGAGGTCGATGACGACAGAAGTACCGGTATAGCCGGTGTGGCAGATGGTCCGTGTACGGCTGAACAAATCGCCGCGCAGGCCGGCTGCCTCGCTGCGGTTGTCCCAGCCCAGGGCGCGTCCGATCCACTCGTCATTGTCGGATGGCACCGTGGCCATCAGGTCCACAGCCATCGGGCTGAGGATGCGTTTGCCGTTGATGGCACCGCCGTTCATCAAGGCCGCGCAGATGACAGACAGGTCCTCGCAGTTCGAGAACACGCCGGCATTGCCGGAGTTGCCACCATTGGCCAGCCGGGCGAGCGGATCATGCACTTCGCCGAGGAGGCACTGGCCGTCGTCCTGCAATTCCGTCGGGGCGACGAGCGGCATCCATTCCGGATGGCGTTCTTTCGGCATGTAACCGGTATGCTTGAGGCCGAGGGCGCCGAAAACGTTTTTCTCCGCATAGTCGCAAAGTTTCTCACCCGTGATGTTCTGCAGGATGTTCTGTACGGTCACGAAGTTGAGGCAGCTGTACATATAGCCGGTTTTCGGGCGGAAATTCCGTTTGATTTCATTGGCGATGTGCCAGATCAGCGAGTCGGGGCTGTTCACGCCAAAACGCTCCAAATAGGCGTTTGTGGCAATGTACGGCGCCAGGCCGGAGGTGTGGGTCATCACGTCCTGTACGGTTATATAGACCTTCTCTCCCGTCGCGGGATCGATCCATGGCTTGAAGTCGGGGATATACATATCCACGTCGTCAGTCAGGCGGACATAACCGTTTTCGATGAGTTGCATGAACGAGAGCGTCGTTCCGACGCATTTGCTCACGGATGCCAGGTCGAACATAGTCTCGGTGGTCATCGGAATGGTGTCGGGCACCACCTGTTTGTTGCCGTAGGCTTTCAGGAAGACGATCTTGTCGTCCCGCACGACAGACACGACACAACCGGGAATGTTCCCTTCTTCGATAGCCAGCGCCACTTCCCGGTCAATCTGGTTCAGTTTCTGGCTGTTCATCCCCATCGACTCAGGGGAGGCGTGTTTCAAGGTGCCATCGGGCGCCGGGGCGGCGCAGGCCGCGGCGAGCACGGCGACTGCAAAGAAATAGAGGAGTCTTTTCATGGTTTGCGGAATTGGGAAAACGACAAGTAACAAATATACGTTTTTTTCCCGAACCCGCAAAAATTGCCGGCCCGCAAGGACCGGCAGACGTTCATGATTCGGCAAGAAAGTCGGGACATCGATGTCGGGACATCAGAAGATATAACCCAGCCGGAAGGAAACATAAGGGACGACTCCGGAGCCGATGGTCCATTGCGGACCGAAGGCAAACTCATGGAACCAGTGTTTTGTTTCGCTGCGGCGGATACCATACATCGGCGTGACGGAAACATTGAATGATTCGAAGTCCGGGGCATAGCCCATAATCCGCAAGGATATAAAATCAGAAGAATTGTTGTGCGTGTCCCTGCCCAACCGTTCACGGCGGTCCATACTGGTATAGTAGCGCGGTTCGACAACGATATCCGGGGCTATTGTCCAGGAAGTCTGGAATAAATTCGGGTACATCGAGATCGAAGAACCATAGCTGGCAACACCAGCCCGGCCAATCAGCGACCAATGCGAAGCAAGCGCCTGTTCATAACTGTATTCGAGTCCCAGCAATGTCATCGACAGCGAATGATTCGAAGCAACTTGCGCATAACCCGACAAGCTCGTCATCAATAAAAGCGATGCCAAGGTGAGTTTCAGAGTCAGTTTAATCTTTTGGGTTATCATAGCTTGTTTTTTTGTTGAGTTAGTGTTTTCGTTTTCCCAGGACAGACCCGCTGCCGCTGGCCACAGAATGCGTTTTTCGCCTGTGGCGCGCATTCTGTGTCCTTTACCCCTCTCGCGCCTCAGAACTGATATGATAGCCGCAGCCCGAAAGCCGGTGTCCATGCTTTAGAAGCATCCGGCAGATCGGTTTTAAGCAGGCCTTCCGTCAGGAAAGGCCCTACACAAAACCTGTGCCTACTTTTTCCAGAGAAAAAGATGCCGGCAGAAGCCGAACAAACCGGAATCGTCCCGTCCAAAAAGAATCCAGCACCGCCATTGGCCGCCAGATACAGTCCCGATTTCCAACTGCTGCTGAACGGAATGTTTCCACGAAGCGCCAACTGTGCGGATAACCCATAGTCATAGCCAATCGAAATGCCCGTTGCGAAATAATCACGGAACGACACCCCAATAGTGTACAGCGCCTGGACATAGGGAGAAGCCAGTCCCCCTTGCGTACCGCCAACACCACCCGCCAACGATACCTCATTAAAACACTTTGTACCAGACTGTTGTGCATAGGAACTCGTCCACCCTGCAAACACTCCCAAAAGCAAAAACAGAAATACAGTCTTTTTCATAAATATCACTAAAAAAGAAGTTTAATAATAGATGCAATCCGTCTAGTAAATGTTGCGTGTTGAACTGTTATTTTGAACGGAGTCAAGAAACTGTTTCGTCAACATCCTTCTGTTATGTCGGGATTCTGGGTCAAACCGGGACTCGAGCGGAGCGAGAGTCATGACCAAAGGGAGAAAAAGGCGATTATCTAGGGGCGGCCGTCGGATGGTCGAGTAGGGAATGATGGGGGCCAAGCATGGGATGACGGTTGTTGATTCGATTCCCGTTGCCGTCCGAAAATCCTCGCCGCTGGCCACAGAATGCGATTTTGGCCTTCCGGGCGCATCCTGTGTCCACGAATCAGCCGAAATCCCGCCGTTTCTGGACACAGAATGCATTTTTCCCTGCCTGCACGCATTCTGTGTCCGGCTGCTGTTTTTTGTGTCCGGCCGCCGCAATACAACCGGCCGTCCCAGCATGGCTGACTGTCTCAGCACGACTGACTGTCCCAGCGCGGTTGACCGTCGCTTTGGTGGTCATGGTTCATATTTCATGCACAGGCAGCGGGCGAGTTGGGTTTCGGTGAAGGTCTTTCCTTCAAACAGCGGGTCTTTCCGTTGGTAGCGTGCTGTCAGATTGTGTTGCCAGAGACGATCGTACAGAACGGCTTTCTTGGCTTTCGGCAGCGCATAAACGGATGCCTGGTCCGGATTCTTGAACAGGGCCGGCAGGACCTTTTCATCAATCAGTCGGCAGAGCTCGATGTCTGTTATCCGGCTGCGGTTGACCTTGCCTTGGACGAAAGATTTCGTCCATCGTGCGTCGAATTCGGGAACTCCCGCTTCTAATCTCTCCAGCGTAACAGGTTCCGTGTCGTTCTCCTTTTTCTGGTCGAGGATGTCCCGTTCTTCCTCCGTGTTCCGGTTCATCTGGAACATGTAGTTGCGCGGTGAGATATACAGTTCCTCGACGTAGGCCGTGTCCAGGATGTCTTCCGGCAGCAACAGTCCGGAGATGTCCATTCTGTACTTTTGTGGAAGAATCACATTCGAAGGGAGGAAATGCCGGCGCTGCGGCTTGGGCAACAGGTCCGTTGTGGGCGGTTTGCCCAGTTCTTTGCGGAAGAATGCGTTTGCTGAGCAGTAGGGATAGTCAAACGGCGTGGCTGCCAATCCGTGATGCAATCCTTGCCGGTTGACATAATTGAGTGCCGCCAGTGTGTGATACAGTCCTTCAATTTCCAACTGGAAGTAATACTTTTCTCCCAACCGTCCTTTCCGTCTGTATCTTGTATTGAAATAGCGTGAATAGGCGTTCCGGTTACGAAACATCACTTCCTTCGGACTGTCGGTCTGGACTATATTGTGATGGTGTGTGGACAAACGACCTTCCGCCAAGGCCCGGGATTCTGTCGTCAGCGTAGCGACGGCAAAACAATTGAATCCGGCAATCAGGTCGGCTTCATTTCGGAACAGGACTTCGTCGTGTGACGAAAGACAAAGATGAACGGTTTTTCTCATGGCATTCCAAAATCTTCTTCTATAGTCTTCAACACGTGATCCTTCGCTGCGTCTCTCCGCTACGTAAGGAATGCTGCTGCAAGATGGCGGTCAATGCAACAAAAACTATGCAAGGCGTGTCGTCCGTTGTCCTCCGAAGGAACGATGCGAGGTGATTTCTGCGGTGGCTGGACACAGAATGCGTTTTTGGTCTGCTGGACGCATTCTGTGTCCACAAATCGGCCGGAATCCCGCCTTTCTTGGACACAGAATGTGTTTTTCCCCGGCTGGACGTATTCTGTGTCCGGCCGCCGAAAGTGTCCAGCCGCCGCCGGCGATGTCGAGCCGCCGCAAGCGCTGTCCAGCGGTCGCGGGACGAGGGCGGGGATGCACAAAAAAGCCAGCTCCTTGAAGGAACTGGCTTCTTTGGTTGTCGGGATTCCCGGCCAAGCCGGGAATGACGGTCGTCTGGGGCCGGCTGACAGGCCAGGTGCAAAATAATCACTGAACCCCACCCGCCACCGAAACCTCGTTGAACCATTTTGTACCGGAATGTCGGGCATAGGCATTCGTCCAGCCCGCAAATATTTCAAGAAGAATGAACAGAAAGACAGTCTTTTTCAGAACGTAAAGGAATAGTTCAAGCTGGGCATGATGGGGAAGATGCTCAATTGCTTCCATTTGCCATTTATTTCATCGTAGTAGAGCGAGGCGGCGTTGTGACGATTGGTCAGGTTGTAAATGCCGACATTGAGATGATGGGTGATCCGATTGTCTTTCCAATCGAAATAATAACCGATATCCCAGCGGAAATAATAAGGCATACGATAATTGTTTGGATGGGAATAATAGCGCCTGGTCGCAAGAGATTCATAATACTCGTCTGTGGATGGCATTCCGAGGATAAGGGCAGGATACGTGCCCGATTGCAAGCTCTCATAGTGACCTGAAAAATAAGAGACAAGCGTGGAAGGACCATGTTCGAATCGGGAAGATCTGCAGAACTTGATCCGGCCGGAAGCTGAAACAATATGACGACGGTCGAATTTGGCCGGGAAGGCATTGCCGGCGTTCAGTTGTGGAAAAGCCCGGTCCGTTTTCGACAAAGTGTATGCAAGGGTTCCTTCCATGTTCGCAAGGTGTACATCTGCCTGGACTTCCCATCCATAAGAGAGCCCTTTTCCTACATCCACTTTGGTCTCCCAGGAAGAAACAGTTGTACTGAAAAGCGCCTTGGCATCCATGAAATAGACCAGATTCCGCATGTACTTGTAATATGCGCCCGTCGTCAGGAGCAGAGGTCCCTTTTCCCATTGAATCCCGCCATACACTTGCATGGCTTTCTCGGGGGGGGTCAGCACACCGGATGGCACCTTGACGTCGGGTGACCACCCCGTCGGGATGCCTTCCAGGGTATGGTAATACTGTACGAGATGGTCGAATGTTGCGTTAACATCCAGTCCCGAAATTAGATGCCAGCGGATCTCGGTCCGGAATTCTGGGTCGAAACGCGTGAGCCTGTTGCTATGATAGAGATTCCCCCTGACGGAAAAAAGATAATCAAGTAAGGCGCCCTGCCTTTCAAAATAGCCATAGATAGTATATACTTGCGCAATGCGCGTGTTGTCTATCCCGAAGTCGCTGTTCTGTCGCTTGGTCTGCTTATAGGCGCCGGGGTTGAAACGGGCCAGGCGGGTTTCCAGGCCCATCTGCCACGATCGCCCGGAAACGGGAACAATCTTTCCCTGAACGTCGGCATGAATCTCTTCGATACTTGACTTCAGCTGCAGGGTGACAGGATTGACTTCGTCGCGAACAATCGCTTGCAACGACACATAATTGTTGGCCGAAACTCGTGCCTTCAGGGAAAACCGGTCGTTGATCCGGTTATCATAACGAATCTGTCCCAACCAGTTCTGCCAGCGGATTAAGTCCGTGGAATTCTCTGTCAGGGAGAAGCGGTACGCGTCCATGGAATAGAACGACGAAACCTGAAGTTCGCCGTTCCGCCCGGTCTTGACAGCCAGCTTCCCAAACAAATCGGCCACAAGGGTCTTCAAGGAATCGGGAGCTGGAATCCCTTCGGAGAAATGGGGACGAAGCTTGTTGTACTCCCATCCCAGCGGCGAATAGCGACCGGAGACCAGAAAGGACATTTTTTCCTTTATAATCGGCGTGGAGAAGGAAAGGCCGACCATGGTCGTGCTGACAGAAAATCTGCCGGAAGGTTGCACCATGGAACCATTGCGTGATTCCATCATAATATGGGACGCTGTGAAATTCCCACTTTCCGCAGGAATCCCCCCTACCTGGAAACGGATATTATCCACTACATCTACAGGGACAACGCCTGTCAGCCCAAGCAGATGGCTGGCACCATAGAGTGTCGTCCCGTCGAGGGAGATCAGGTTGTTGCCGAAATTACCGCCTCGCACATAATAGGCCGACGTTCCCTCTATGCCTGTCGATACGCCCGGGATCGTCTGTATCAGCTTGATGACATCGGGTTCGCCTGACAGAAAGACACCCTTGAATGTCCGCGGCTGGACAGGGTGAAGGAAAACCTCCCGGAACCGGTCTGCCACGATGAACGAAGACCGGATGGAATCCTTCAAAGCCTCGACTCTGTCCTGGGCGCGGGTGGGGATGGCTGCGGCCAGAATCAGCATAAGCAAAAGATACTTCGTCCATTTCATGGGCAACTATTTGATGATCCAGGGAGCACCTGGGATAAGCGTTGGATAATATCTTCCACTCCTTCCGGAACACCGGATTGCTCCGGCGAAAATCCCCACACCGTTTTCCACATTGGAATACGTGTTCTCCGTATCGTAAATCATCGTAAAGTCACCGTTCAGGTATTCCATGGCCTTGGACCAGCCGGACAGCAGGTACTTGTCCAGTTCGGCGGAGACTTTCATGACGTACAAAGTATAGGTAGAATGCATGATTCCGTTTTCGATATACCCGTTCCGCGAAAAAGACCCCGTTACCTTGAACAGCCTGACCTCGGTCACATACTCTGAATATCTGCCCGTTAATAGGGAATACTCGGTGCCGTTCGCGTCCTTGACGGAATAGCCGCCATACTGAAGGTATTGGACATAATCCTTCGGATGGATGATCCTCAGATACCGGTTGCAAAGCGGATAGTCATCAGGATAATCCGTCAGCGTTTCCCATGGATAGTGGATTAGAAGACTCGCATAAAAGGTTTTCCCAAGAGATATATATTCTTTCATGGAATAATCTGACACATTGAACAAATCCGTGCCGGGATGGTCCGTCCCCAGCACGGTCGCCAGGACGGTACTGGTGTCTCCCTGCATTCTGTTCGGTTGGTAGTCCGCGTAAATCCACAGTACTGATAGATCGTCTTCCGTAACGACTTCTACAGCAGGAACATTGGGAACATAAGCGGATGATTCAAAGATGTCCGTCGGAAAACTATAAATCCCGATTCTTCCTTCAGGAACCGTAGTTGTTGCCGTTACGGGCTGTGGTAAATCTGGCCTGTCAACTTGAAGGGTATAGGTTTTGCCTGGAATGGCGGCAGCATGCAGGGCCCATTTCCCAGCACCCTTGTGCGTATAGTGGCCGACTTCCTTACCTTCACAGGTCAACACGACATCCGCTTCAGTGATGGGAATATACGTCTTGCTGTCGCCGCCGGCACTCCAGTAGAGCGACAAGTCCTGGTCTTCCTCCTGTGTCAACAGACCATTGATCACGACCAGACGTGCTTCTGCGGGAGTGATATCCACTTCTTCCACGCATCCAGCCAGGTACAAAAGCAGAAGGGCCATCCATGAAAGTGAATGAACCCGCTTGGTAATCTTAATAATAGCCATTCACCAACAACGCATTTGAAGTAACAACACATGTATTATTCAAGTAACCCGACACAGAAACAGAAAACTCTGTAGGATAATGGAATGAAATGGATGCTTGAGGTCCGTTGGGGACAACTGAATAGTAATCATCCCGTCCATGGTACTCTTCTACTTCCCAAATATAAGAGAGATAACCGGCAGATTGGAATCCGTTAAGCGTATAAGCCGTGGGAACATTACATTGAACAAAATCTGATCCGGAGATGTTCGCACCTGTGATTGGACTCGTTCTTTCTCGATAATATGTTCGAACATTCGTCTCGGTGCTGTACGGACATTCCTCCACTTCATGGCAAACCAGATAACCGCAGCCCCATTTAGAGTGTATATATCCATCGGAAGCAACCACCCCCGCATGAAGATTTCCATACATGATTTTTGTGCCTAAGGAACTCGTTGTCACCTCATAATTATCATTTACCAAATATGAAGAAGGATCGTTGATCCAGCATGTCATACCATCCTCAACCATGTTCCAAACGTAACTGAAGCAGTTATACATTGAAGTATAAATGCCCATAATCTCAATGCCGGAATACCTGGCTGTTTCATTATTCACCTCATCGATTTCAATCTGGCTTAGAGGCTGATAGCAATGCCCTGTCACGGGCCTTCCAAATGGGGTATACACGGTTACAGTCGTATAGGAATCATAATAACTCTTTGTAAAAGATTCCATTTTCAAGTACTTCTCATCAAGAGTTGGATAAATGGAAAGAGCCCCGTCAGCATCAACGCCTCCGCGGGTAAGTTCTTCTTGCAGTAAATAACACTTCTTTCTGGAGAACGCGCTAAATAAATCTTGATGTTGAATCTCCATCTCAAGATGTCGCTTGATTTCTTGCTTCAAAACAACTTGATTATCTCCGGAAAACAGTTCGGGAATCAGGCCTGAACCGATCAATAATTCGATAAGATTAAAAGAGAATAATTTGACCGGGTCTCCGGTTCGGATGTCGATGATTTCTTTTCCTTGAGGAGCTAATAGAAGATTAGCGTATTCATCTATAAGACAAGATGCGGCATCCTCTCGTTGAATCAATTCTGATAAGAAATTGCAGCGATTCACCAACAAATGGACGGCAATAATAGGATTATCATAGAAACAATGAGTGCCGGCAAGGGGGAAATATCTACAAGTTTTTATCAAGGCTCTCGTTGTCATGAACGATAAAATCGAATCGGGAATTTGACAAATACGGCATTTGTCATCAATGTTTCGGTACATCCGCCAGGTTTGTTCGTTGTCTAATGCTTCGAACGAATAGGGTTCATCAATGCTATGATCAGCGAAAGAGGAACTTTTAGTCTCAGGACAACCAATTGTTTTAATAGAGGCTGGGTCTTTATAAGTTTCCGATAATGAGGAGCAACCAGTAAATATAACCCCTATGAACAAAAAGGAAAGAACGCGTTTCATATATAACAAAACTTCGATAGATAAGGATATTTAGTTATCGCAAGGCGGCGGGCTAAACGATATAGTACTTCCGTTTTTTAGACAGGTACCGTCCTGTTGTTAGTTAATGTCAAGCAGCCGACCGTAGGTAGAGCTTGCTTGGTATCTGCCGGTCGATTCTCGGGTGATGACGGTGGTAGTTGTAGTCATCGATTAATCGAAGGATTCCTTGGTAAAGCGCCACTTTCCTCTGGCTGGATGTAAATATAGTCATTTTTTATTCAAAACTTCGGTAAAAATTTTAAAACTATATAATTTTCAATTCATTACAACAACAATAGCCCGTTCCAGGGTACCAGTGGCATCTGACGAACGACCTTCCGCCAAGGCCCGGGATTCTGTCGTCAGCGTAGCGACGGCAAAACAATTGAATCCGGCAATCAGGTCGGCTTCATTTCGGAACAGGACTTCGTCGTGTGACGAAAGACAAAGATGAAC
>JAEEGG010003574.1_pt1 | contig 38675 bp, 38 predicted proteins | sample 9134161 | NCBI WGS metagenome assembly JAEEGG01 (sample SAMN16246543, study PRJNA631951) | gut metagenome | biome: gut microbiome; feature: rumen; material: CR-attached | host: Bos | place: Iran: Karaj | collected 2018-10 | reverse complement strand
TAGTTTTGGCAATGCAGTGTTAAACCGGTTCTTGAAGACCGACATAGGTGAGATTCGCATCTTCTCGCGCGACGAGAAGAAGCAGGATGATATGCGTCACGACTTCCAGGCACGTATGCCAGAGGTAGCCAACAAGATTAAGTTCTACATTGGTGACGTGCGCAACAAGAGCACACTGAAGTACGCTATGAAGGGCGTTGACTATGTGTTCCATGCAGCAGCTTTGAAGCAGGTGCCCAGTTGTGAGTTCTTCCCTATGGAGGCTGTGAAGACCAATGTGATTGGTACGGACAACACCCTTGATGCCGCTATTGATGCCGGTGTTAAGTGCGTCATTTGTTTGAGCACTGATAAGGCCGCTTATCCTATCAATGCAATGGGTATTACCAAAGCTATTGAGGAGAAGATAGCCGTTGCCAAGAGCCGTCTCAGCGGTGATACCAAGATTTGTTGCACCCGCTATGGTAACGTGATGTGCAGCCGTGGTTCAGTTATTCCTCTTTGGATTGACCAGATCCGCAAGGGTAATCCCATCACCCTGACCGAGCCCAAGATGACTCGCTTCATTATGAGTCTGGAAGAAGCCGTTGACTTGGTGCTCTTTGCTTTCGAGCACGGTAAGAATGGTGACATTCTCGTTCAGAAAGCACCTGCTTGCACCATCCAGACCCAGGCAGAGGCAGTATGTGAGCTGTTTGGTGGTAAGAAAGAGGAAATTAAGGTGATTGGTATTCGTCACGGTGAAAAGATGTATGAAACGCTTCTTACCAAGGAAGAGGCAGCTAAGGCCATTGATATGGGTAATTTCTATGCTGTGCCTGCTGACAACCGTGATTTGAACTACGACAAGTACTTCAAGGAAGGGGACACAAAGCGTGCACTGATTGAAGAGTTTAACAGTGACAATACTAAGAGATTAAACCTTGAAGAAACCAAGGCTAAGATTGCCAGTTTGGAGTATATTCAGAATGAATTAAATGGTATCCCCAACTTAGTATAAATTGTACGGTTTTGTGCCTTGTTAATATCGTAAATATTAGTTTGGCCATAAAATGGACATCAACAAAATACAATCAGCATTGCAGTCGCTTAAGGAAGAGCGCGCGCATATAGAGGATTATCTCCAAAATGCGGCCGCAAAGAAAAAAGAACTTGATAAGGAACTGAATGCTTTCTTTAATAGCATAAAAGTATAAAAAGTAATAATTAAAAACATTAACAACATGATTAACGTTGGAATTATTGGATGTGGCTTCGTAGGCGGAGCCTTGAAAGATTGGTTGGAGCATAACAATCCAGAGTGCAAACTGTTCATCAGCGACCCTCCCAAGGGGTACAATGATGACCTGAGTGGTATCGATATTGCCTTCCTGCAGATTCACGTACCTACCGAGGATGATGGTACACAGGACCTCACACTGATGAAGGAACTCATCACCAACCTGCCGGATGTGCCCGTGTTCGTGCGCACCACTATCCTGCCCGGCACCAGTGAGCGCCTCTCCAAGGAGACCGGTCATCAGGTGTGCTATATGCCAGAGTTCCTCACTGAGCGCACCTTCCTGGAGGACTTCCGCAAGCAGACTATGGTCTTCACCGGTGCACAGGACCTGCTCACCAAGATTTTCGTGGGTAAGAAGTTCACTGTGATGACTCCGCTGGAGGCTGAACTCACCAAGTATATGCATAATGTGTTCGGCGCTTATAAAGTGACTTACTTCAACGCCTGCCGTGAGTATTGCGAGCAGATGGGTGCTGATTGGCGCAAGGTGCATACTGGTGTGCTGCTTTCCGGTTATATTAACGACACTCACACATACGTACCTGGTCCCGATGGTAAATTCGGTTATGGTGGTAAGTGCTTCCCCAAGGATGTTAACGCCTTTGCTAAGATGACAGCAGGAACACCTCTTGGCACCCTGTTGGAGCATCTGCATGAACTGAATGTGCACTTCCGAGGTTTTGAAGAGCATATTTAATAAAGCTTGGAATCAAAACGTTCATATTGAAGGTAGAAATGTTGTGCTGAGAAAAGGATAAAAATTATCAAATATTCTAGATGTCGTGACCATCATCATGTTTGGACAAATGTGAGATGAATATGTTCTCCCTTAGCATGACATTTCTACTACTTTAGTTTTAAAAGGCAAATACCTAGTGAATATTATGACTCGTTTTATTTTTTCAATAATTGCTTACTTTATCCTTTTGTTTAAGAAAAAAGTTCGAACAGGATTTCCATGTCCTGTCAGTCCTCATTTCTTGAGAAGAAATTGGAAATTATTGGACAATGTTTATTTGGGGTCTGCATATTTAGGAGGAGGCGTAAAAATCTCAAGAGGTTGTAGCTTCTACAACGATCCTTTTGTTTTTGGGGATGTAAAAATAGGAAGATATACCTCTATTAATGGTCCAGGAACTAGAATATGCTCACAGGTTAACCATATAAAAATTGGAGCGTTTTGCTCAATTGCTTCTAACGTTATAATACAAGAATTTAACCATCATATAAATCATGTAACGTCATATGATATATTATCTCATGTTTGTGGAGAAAGTGATTCTTCTGTATCGAAAGGACCAATTTTAATTCAAGATGGTGTTTGGATTGGTTCTAATGCAGTTATATTATCAGGCGTTGAAATAGGACGCGGTGCAATAGTCGGGGCAGGTGCTGTAGTGACGAAAAATGTTCCACCATATTCAATAGTAGCAGGGAATCCCGCCAGAGTTGTAAAATATCGCTTCAGCAAGGTTGCTATTGACGAAATAGAGGGTTCAGAGTGGTGGGAATGGGATGAAATAAAAATTAAGAAAAATAAGGACTTCTTCAAAAAAGAGTTTGAATAATATGAATGGTAAGTTTTCTTCCATTTTGAATATACCATTAGTAAGGAATACATTAAAGCTCTCTTCAAGCAGTGCTTTAATGATGCTTTTACCATTGGTGGTAACACCAATCCTGTCTAGGCTATATACACCAGAGGATTATGGCGCTTGGGGGGTGTTTTCAAGTGTATTGTCTATTGTGACAGCTTTTATTTTTCTTTCCTATGAAAATACAATAGTAAAATCCACGAGTGAGATTGAATTGCCCAATCTTTATGTTCTGTGCTTGGCAATAGCAGTTTTGATTACATCCATAGTAACAGTAGTATTTTGCGGTGGTAATATTCTCGGCATTTCTTTCTTTGAAGAATTTCCGAGTATACCCCTTTTGGTCATTGTTTTAATAACTACTGCGCTGTTTAACTTAAATGCTAATTTAGCGAATAGTCAGAAGAAATATAGTGTTATGGCCGTATCAAGTGTCATCAATGGGATAACACAAGCGGGTTCAAGAATAATACTTGGCTTGTTTCCAATAGTAGCCTATGGGCTGATTGTAGGAAATGCACTATCTCACATTGTTGGCGCTGTTTTTTTGATAGTTTGCCTAAGGAGTATTTTGAACATAAATTTCTTTAAGTCAGTTAAATTTAAAGAGTTAAAGAGGCTGGCCCTCAAGTATAAGAAATTTCCTATTTATGATGCGCCAGCTCGTTTTATAGAGTTTGCCGTAGGAAATCTGGCATTGATAATTCTTTCTTATTTTTGGTCACGAGAAGATATTGGATGTTTTTCCATGGTTGTTCAGTTTGTGTTAATGCCTATATCAATTATAGGCTCTGCAATGGGAAATGTATATTATCGTGAAATATCTGAGGCTAACTCGACAGCCGAAATATCATCAGTAACGGTGAAAGCTGCAAAGATTACATTCGCTCTGTCCTTTTTGCCGTTGCTTTTCTTAGCGTTAGGAGGCGATCAGTTGCTTGTGTATTTCCTTGGTTCGAAATGGACCAATGTGGCACCTATGTCACTTTGTATGTGTGTTTTCTCTGTACCCGTGATTATGTCGGAACCCTTACTCGCTATTTTCAAAACATTAGACCGGCAAGAGGTTAGATTTAGATTAAACGTTGTTAATATCGTAGCATCACTTTCTATACTAATATTAACTGCTTTAATAAGCCATGATATTAATTTTTCCATATTGCTGTATGCTATAAGTTACGCAGTTGTACGTTTTATAATGTTCTTTAGTGAACTACGTCTTGCAGTCGTAAAAGTAAGCCAAATTTCAAAACTATTTGTATTAACTAATATTTTGTGTTATTCTATATTGTTTGTTAGAATAATCTTCATATTATCATGATAGGACAAAAAACTACGTTCTGGATGCGTATTGTCAATTTATTATTTGGCATAGGCTACGCTATATTCTATGATTATATATTCAAAGTATATATTCATGAGGTGTGGGGATATATGAATGGAGCGGATTATGTCTCGATGAGTAGTGATGATTTTATAGAGTATGTGTTGATTTCTGCAACCCCATTTCTTCTTTATACAGGAATAAAGACGGTTGCATCATCTTTCTCATTATTCCTCTATATATTAGTTTATGTACCATTTATTAACAATCTATATGTACACACATACCCTGATAATTTGTCAACATCGTATTTGTATGTTTTCTTTATCTTTATGTGCTTATTCTTTTATACGGATAAGTTTTCATTATTTAAAAGTTTTTTAACAAAGAAAAGAAGATTATTACCAATAAAAGGATTTGAGAGAATAACATTATTCCTTTTTCTTGTTGTAACGGTAAGTAATTTGGGGAGTCTAAGGTTTGTAAATTTCTATGTCGACAATGACTTAATGTATGATTTACGTGAAAATACTTCAATTAATTTTGTATATACATATTGTTGGCTCAGAACAGCTTTACTTCCAATTTTAATGGTATTGTATCTGAGGCGAGGAGATAAAAAGAAATTTTTTCTGGTGTCATTCTGTTTTGTGATTTTGTTTATGCTAGATAAAGCAAAGTCGACATTGTTATATCCCTTGATTTTTTATGGCTTATATTTAATTTTTGTCTTCCAAAAGGAAAATTTTTCTCGAAAATTCCATTATGTCTTAATGCTTATAATAGTAATAGTATCGCTGTTGCTTAATAATTATAGAGAAAACCCAATAGCTGCTGTTACAGCAGGTGTGTTCATCCTACGTACAGTTTGCATGGAAGGTATGGAACTATGGACGTATTTGAATTTTTTTGAAGTACATCATAATCCGTTTACCTATTTTTCACATGTAAATATAATTAATTTCTTTACTGGAATGTATCCATATGAACGTGCTATAGGTTGGGCAGTAACAGAAGGAGGCGGTAATGCGAATGGTACATTTTGGCTGATGGATGGTGTCGCTTCTTCAGGAATAATAGGTGTTGTTATCATAAGTATTCTTTATGTCATTTTTAAGTCCGCATTTAATGCTTTGAGTGTAAAATGCGATCCTATTATTTTGGTTATGATTACACTTAATTCTATTTTGTCTATGATAAATGTATCATTGTTTACGGCATTAAATACTTGTGGTTTTATAATTATCTACTTGATTTTAATGTTCTTTGACACTTCAGAATTAGTACAAAACAAGGAGCAAGGACAATTCAAAGCTATAATAAAGAAAAGATTATTTAAAAATATTAATAGTTGAAAAAATCTATATGTATAGAGGAATAGAAAAGAAGTGGATGTTTACCATAGAAAGGATATGGTATCCTACAGGTAATGAGAATTCTAAAGCAGATGTGATTAGATTGTTACGTGTACGACAACCTTTAAAGAAATTTTTCGTACATTGTAGCCCATTTGAGACGGTGCTAACAGATATTACGAGAAGCACTGAAGATATACTGTCTTCAGCTACCAAAACAATAAAATACGAGGTAAAAAAATGCGAAAAGGAAGAAGTTGTTATAGAATTCTTTACTGCAAAAGACCTTGTTAATAACATGGAAGTTGTTGATGATTTTGAGAGAGCATATTTGGAGTTCGCCAAAACGGTTAATGTAAAAATGGTCAATGATGCCTACCAACGTTCTAAATTAGATAATGAAATAGCGTGTGATACTATTCTTATTTCCAAGGCAGTGAAGGATGGCGTTACTGTTTATCATGTATATTCCTGTGGAGGACAAGAAAGTTGTCTGCTGTATTCCGTCTCAAATTTCCGTGATGATGCATCCAAGAAGAATTTGGCTGGAAGAATGAATAAATTATTACATATAAAAGACATGGAATGGTTTAGGGAGCACGGGTATACATTGTACGATTGGGGGAATATAAATAGTTCAGAGACTCCAAATGGTATTGCTAAGTTCAAAATGTCTTTCGGTGGTGAAGTTGTTACTTTATATAATTTATTTGTGGGAAATTCCTGTAAAGGGAAATTATTTGTATTGGCTTATAAATTAAAAGGATTGATATGATGAAATTTTTGATTTTGACGACAGGGAATAGCTTTACACCATCTATGTTATATAAAGAGAATTATCTTATTAAGGCAGCTAATGAATGTGGACATGATGTGGTTGTAATAGCAAATCAATATACATATGAGAATGGTCATGTCTGTAAGAAAGAAGATACGGAGCAAACAGATGGTTTTGTCTTAAAACGATTTCCTTACAAAACAATTTTTAATGAAGTGTTGACAAAAAAACTGCGCAGAATTGATGGTTTGGAGAATGTAATAATAGCAGAAAAACCAGATTTGCTTTTTGTAAATTGCGCTCAAGTGTATAACATAAAGAATATAAGTGTGATAAAGAAAGCCTTACCTAATATCAAAATAGTTATGGATTTCAGTACTAAGTACTTGAATAGTGCTCATAATTGGTTGTCAAAAAACGTATTACATAAAGTTATATATAAAAGTTGGATACAAAAAGCGCTACCATATACGGATAAGGTTTTTTATATTTCCGCAGAGTCTAAGGACTTTGCACAAGAAATGTATGGTATCCCATCAGCGATAATGGAGCATAATAATCTTCCAGGGGAAACTATACCGATGGTAAAAAAGTTAAAGTTTCGTGATGATATTCGAAAACAGATGAATCTATCAAATGAAGTTTTCTTCATGTACTCGGGAAAGATATATCCAGAAAAGAAGATAGATTGTCTGTTAAGGGCTTTTGCGAGAGTACAAGATAATAATCTTAGACTTTTGATAATAGGAGCATATACATGCCCGAATGAATATAAAACTGAAGTGTCAAGACTAATAGAAAAGGATAGTCGTGTTGTTTTTAAGGATTTTGTGAGTGGAGCGGAACTTACTAAATACATATGTGCTTGTGATATGTATATTCAGCCTGGTTCTATCTCACAGACCTGCCAAACTGCAGTTTGTTGTGGAACTCCACTATGTTTTAATGATATTCCAACACATCGCGAAATATATAATGGTAATGGATTCTTTGCTGATACAGAGGATGATTTGTATAAGGTGATTAGTGAGGTGTCAATTAATCCTGAAAGGTTAAGTGAGATGAGCCGATTGTCCTATAAGATGGCAAACGAGGAATTAGATTATAGAATAATATATAGCAAGATTCTATCGTCTGTTGGATTGAATTAAAATGAAGTATAACGAACTATATAGAAGGGTTACAGGAAAGTTTTTGCATCTTTTTCTATCCGAACTCTGCAAATTATTGTCTATTAGAGGCAAAGTGTTTATGCTACATAGCATAGGAGACACGTGGCATGAAATGAATGTCCCGAATGCGGCCTTTGAGACGTTCTTGAAAAAGATATATAGGAAGAAGCTGATAAGATTAGAAGAATGGAGGGATTATAATGATTTCATATGCATTACATTTGACGATGTGGCAGACTCTTTCTATTATAATGCGTTCCCGTTGTTGAAGAAATACAATGTGCCGTTTACTATTTTTGTATGCTATTCTCTTCTTGACAAAGAAAAATATATTACAACTGAGATGCTAAAAGAAATAGCGTCTTGCGAGTTATGCACCGTTGGCTCACATGGAATCAATCATTCAATGTTTGTCGAGTTTGACAAAGATAAGGCAGAGTATGAGTTGTTTGAGTCTAAAAAAGTATTGGAGAGTATCGTCAAAAAGAAGGTTGAGTTATTCGCATTTCCATATGGTTCATACTATGCATGTGGGTATAGAAGAAAAAGAATAGTGTTGAATTTTTATAAGAATGGGTTTGGAACTGTTTCAGCCCCAATTACTAGTCCGCTGCTCATCGGAGAGTACTTCCTCCCGAGAATTAATGTGACAGAGAACATGATAAAAAAAATGTAAATATGGAACAAGAGAAAACGTCTCTACAGATACGGGAATTAAGGAATAGTAGTATCGAGCTCTTACGGCTATTGATGATGTTATGTGTGGTATTTTATCATATGTTTGGAACATTACGTGATACAGTAGGCGATAATAGTAGGGTTCTTTTATTCTTCTATACAATCCTTCATGTTGCTGTACCCGTTTTTATATTGATAAGTGGCTATTTCTCTATAAAACTTTCAATAAATAAAATTATTGGTTTTTGGCTATATTGTGTATTATGGCTTGTTATTACCTATTTCGCGTATTTAGGAATAACCCACTCGTTATTCTCTTTACGTGATTTAGTAATGCAATTTTTACCATTTTCTAATTCGGGTGGGCATTGGTTTGTGCCTTATTATTTTACGCTCATGCTACTTTCTCCGCTATTAAATCAGGTCAATAATTTATCTAAGAAGAAACATTTGGTTTTGATTTTGGGACTGATGGGATATATGTTTTACTTTGATATAGTAAATAGAGCAATAAATGGACCGGGATGTAGCGATATTGTTTCGGATGGTCATAGTTTGATGTACTTTGTGTCGCTTTATTTGATAGGCAGATATCTATTTAGAATAAGTGAAATAAGTAAAAAGATTAAAAATGGGGGGGGTATTTTATTGTGTATTTTACCGGCGTCTTATCATTGGCGCTATTTTTACCCGATTCATTAATCAGACCATATCTTGGGTTGTTTTTTACATACCAGTCTCCAATCGTAATAATGTTTGCATCATGCATACTAATTTTTTCCGCTAAACATAGCATAAATTCAAAGATTATCAACAGAGTAGCATTGTCGTCTTTTGCTATATTCATGTTTCATGAAGGCAATCTAATGCGGCCAATTTGGACAGATTGGATAGTAAATGCTCAGTGTAATCAATATATTTATACAATCCTGATGTCACTTATATTTATCATTGTGGCTCTTGTTGTAGATCAGATTGTTAGAATTCCTATTCAGAAACCTGTACAAGAGTTTGTAACTACTGCTATTATAAGAATCACAGATTTCATAAGAACACGTCAATTTTAGTTGTAGATAATGGAGAAAAATAAAGTTAGTGTAATTATACCATTTTTTAATGGTGTTGAATGGTTAGAAGAAGCGGTTCAAAGTGCGCTAAACCAAACATATAAGAATATTGAAATTATCGTAGTCAATGATGGTTCATCTGAGGATGTGAGTGATTTCTTAAATAAATTTCAAGATAAGATTATTTATCATTATCAGAAAAATCAAGGCTCCGCTGTGGCTAGAAACTGGGGTATGAAAAACTCGCGTGGCGATTATTTAGCTTTTTTGGATTCCGATGATATATGGTTTCCTGAAAAGTTAGAGAAGCAAATCGCCTGTATGGAAACATATGGATTTGTTTGGTGTCATACAGGTTTTTATAATTGGTGGCCAATGAATGGGAAAATGAAACTTGTAAATAATAAATACATATATGGCGATTATTCAAATCTTTCATATTTTTCCGTAAAAATAGCCATGCCAAGTGTGGTTATTAGTAGGAGAATTTTAATGGAGCACCCCGAGATAGAATTTCCTGCAGCATATAGAAAAGGCCAGGATTCGAAATTCTATCAGCAACTAAAAAAGTATTATAAACTTGCACTTTTAAGAGAACCATTGTTGAAGGTTAGAATGACAGGATTTAACAGTAAAGGGTTGGTGCTCATGCGCTTTAAAATGAAAGCAGAAACATACGACATCTTAAACGAATCCAAAATAAAAGCTCCTCGTGGAGCTTATCTCGTTCTTTCTATTTATAAACTTTATCATAAGATATTTGGCGAAAAAAGAAACATCGTAAAGGAGTTTATAGCAAAGTGCTTTTGGACTATACCATTTTTGTTGGAACGAATCTTTGCCTGGTATTACGGTTATACCAAAATAGGAGACAAAGAATATTGTATCGGCTAAGGAATTTTGGAAAAATTGTAAATCGAAGAAATATGATTATAGTAATTGGCGCAACAAGTTTTATTGGTGTACATACAGTCACCGAACTTTTGAATCAAGGATGTAAAGTTCTTGTAACCGGACGAAATAACCGCTTTAAAGAACATTATGATGCTCTGGGAGTGGAATATGTAAATTTGGATCTCTGTAATGAGACAGATTTTGAGAAACTGCCTAGAACAGATATTGAAGGTGTAATTCTTTTAGCAGGCTTACTACCTGCTAATGCTACTGTTAATCTGGATGAGGATGAGAATGCTGCGGATTACTTCCGTATCAATGTCATTGGGACTATCAATGTGCTAGAATATTGCCGCAAGAACGGAATCAAAAGAGTTATCTCCACTTGCTCTTACGCAGATGTCCGTGGTGCATGGAGTGCGACGAAGCGTATATCTGAAGATGAGCCTCGCGACTTTATTTATACCGGTGATCATGCTGTGTATGTGATTTCCAAGAATGCGGCCAACGATGTGATGGAATACTACAACCAGCAACACGGGATGAAGAATGCGGTATTCCGTTTCCCCACGGTGTTTGGCGTTACACCCCACATGTCACTGTTTGTGAATGGTGAGATGAAAAAGTCTGGCTTCCAAATTTTCATGGAGAAGGCAGAAAAGGCAGAGGACATTACCGTATTTGGTAATCCTAAGATGATTCGTGACGTGGGGTATGTGAAGGATATTGCTCATGCTTTCTATCTGGCTATTATGAGTGAGAATACATATGGGCTTTACAATATGACAGCAGGAAATGGCGTAACACTCCAGGAACAGGCAGAGGTGATGCGCGATGTGTTCGGTCCTGCAGATGGTCGTAGGAGCAAAATTCTCTATAAGCCTGAAGTACAGAATAACACTCCTTCTTATCTTTTCTCTATGGAGAAGGCCAAAAGAGATTTTGGCTTTGAACCCAAGTTCAAGACATACCGCCAGATGATGGAGGACTTTAAGAAGGACTGGGATAATAACTTATATCGTGACTTATTCAAGTATTAAGAAACGAACACGAATCTCACGGATAAAACGAATATTATATATGTATAAACATTTCTTTAAGAGGCTGATTGACTTTGTGATTTCATTGATAGCATTACCATTTGTCCTCATATTGTGTCTATTTGTGTGGATTGCCATTAAGTTGGATGATGGTGGCCCTTTATTCCACATGGCCTCACGAATTGGAAAGAACGGGCGCATCTTTAAGATGTTTAAGCTCCGCTCTATGATAGTGAATGCACCCGATTTGAGGATGGAAGACGGCAGTACCTATAATGCAGAAGATGATCCTCGTGTGACAAAGGTCGGAAGATTCTTGCGTAAGACAAGTCTAGATGAGATTCCGCAGTTACTGAACGTGCTGATTGGTGATATGGCGTTGATTGGCCCAAGACCTGACTCTGCTTTCTATCTGGAGCATTATACGCCCGAAGAGAGGGTTATCTTAACGGTACGTCCAGGCATTACTGGATGGAATCAAGCCATTAATAGGAATAGTGTAGGAACAAAAGAGAAGCTGCAGGCAGATATTTATTATGTGGAGCATCTTTCATTTTTGTTCGACTGCAAGGTGATCTGGTTAACTATCAAGACTGTTTTATCTCATAAAGACGTATATAGAGCGTAAATGAAGAAACTAATGGTACTGGCAGCTGGTCTGCTACAAATACCCGTCATCAAGAAAGCCCGCGAAATGGGCTACTATGTGATTGCAGTTGATGATGATCCCAATGCACCTGGAATGGCATTGGCTGATAAAGCCATTGTTCCGGGTGGACTGATGAACGAGGAGAAGTTGGTGGCAATCGCAAAAGAAGAGCAGATAGATGGTGTGATACATCCTTGCTCGGAGGTGGCAATGAATGTGATGGGACGCATCAATGATGAGTTGCACCTTTCTGGCGTTTCAAAAGAGATGGCCATTCGTGCTACGAATAAGCATTTGATGCGAGAGGCTTTTGAGAGATATGGTGCCCCCAGTCCCATATCGTTTTGCTTCACTAATGTCGAAGTGGCATGGAGCGCTTTTTGCACAGAGATAAAAGGCGATGCCATATTGAAACCGTCACGCAATAGTGGTAGTAGGGGAATCGCTAAAATAACAAGCGGCATAACCGAAGATCAGTTTGCTAAGCTTTTCATAAGAGCAAAAGCTGAGAGCCGTGATAATAGCGTCATGCTGGAACAATTTATAGAAGGTCCTGAATTCTCTGTAGAGGTTGTCGTATGGCAAGGCGAGCCTTATGTGCTTGCTATTACTGATAAGAAAACTACCGAAGCCCCTTACTTTGTGGAACTTGGCCACAACCAACCTTCTTTATACCCTGAGGATATTCAGCAGAAGTTGAAGGATGGAGCAATAGCAGGAATAAAAGCCCTTGGCCTTAGTAATTGTGCTGCACATTGTGAATTGAAGGTTCTGGACGGTGAAGCATACTTGATGGAGATTGGTGCCAGAATGGGTGGAGATTTTATCTCTACCGAGCTTACTCATTTAAGTAGCGGTATTGATATGGTGGCTGCTACTATCCAGGTCGTGTTAGGTGAAAAACCTGATTTGGAACCAAAAGAGAAAAATCAAGGGGCGTGTATCCGCTATTTTACTCCCAAACCAGGAAAGTTGTTATCTTTTTACGGAACCGAAATCTTTAGTGATTCGCACGTCTATCAAGAAGATATTTATTGCAAACCAGGCGATATGATCCCTGAGGTAAAATCCAGTCTGGATAGGAGTGGTCATGTGATTGTTACGGCACCAACTGCTAAAGAAGCTATTGATTTTGCGGATAGAGTCATCAGCGAAGTGAAATTTATTACAAAATGAGAGTATTAGAGTTACCAGCCTATTTCTATCCTGAGAGCATGTCGAGTGCTCATCTGGATGATAACTTGCGCCAAGCAATCGTGTGCGCAGGGATGGAAATGGCTATCTATTGTCCAACTCCGACCCGAGGAATCTCTCCAGAAGTGAGGAAGGAGTATAAAAAGAGAAAATATGATAAGATGTATGATGGTCATGTGACCGTACATCGTTTTTCTCTGTATGGTGAAGGGAAGAATCCCGTCTTACGGGCTTTGCGATATACCTTTGCTTGCATCCAGCAGTTCAACAGGGCTGTATTTGCCAAGGATGCAAGGAGTTGTGATGTAATGTTCATTACTAGTACACCTCCGATCAAAGGAGCTATGGCAGGAGTGGCTAAAAAGTTTAATCATAAGCCTATTGTTTATCAGCTTCAAGACATCTTCCCAGATTCACTGGCAGGTTCAGGATTGGCGAAGAAAGGTGGTCTGCTATGGAAGATAGGTCGGTTGATAGAGAACTTTACCTATCGCAATGCTGACAAGATAGTTGTTATTAGCGAGGATTTCAAACGCAATATCATGTCGAAGGGCGTTCCCGAAAAGAAAATAGTTGTGGTATATAATTGGGTGGATGAAAAAGCTGTGCAGCCTGTGGATAAGTCTGCGAACCCGTTGTTTGAGGAGTTTAGTCTATCGCGTGATAAGTTCACTGTTGTTTATGCTGGTAATTTGGGTAATGCTCAAAACATTAGCATCATATTAGATGGCGCAAAAGTATTACCTGAAGTGCAGTTCGCGGTGTTTGGTTCAGGCGGGCTAGAGAATGAAGTCCGTGGGAGGATTGAAAAAGAGGGGCTTGCAAATGTTCATTTGAACCCTTTGCAGCCATACGAACGCGTCAGTCAAGTGTATTCGTTGGGTGATGTTTGTGTGGTATCTTGCAAACAGGGCTTTGGCGGTAGCGCGATGCCTTCGAAGACGTGGACTATCATGTCGTGCGGAAGACCTGTAATTGCCAGTTTTGATGAAGGGGAACTGAAAGAGATATTGGAGGATAATAACTGTGGTGTGTTCTCTCATTCAGGTAATGTGAAGGAATTTGTGGCTGCCATCAGACAAATGGCAACAAATAGAGAAAAATGTGAAGAAATGGGCAAAAACGCCCGTCAGTTTATATTGAATAATCTCACTAAAGAGGTGGGTGCAAAGAAATACGTTGAGATAATCAAATCTGTAGTGAAGAAATAATCGTTATAATATATGAACACTAAATTGAGAAACGTTCCTTTCTCTCCGCCGGATATGTCGGAGGCAGAGGCAAAATTAGCATCTGAGGCTATTTTAAGTGGTTGGATTACAACAGGTCCTAAAACAAAAGAGTTTGAGAAGAAAATAGCCGCTTATGTGGGAACCAACAAGGCAGTATGCCTTAACTCCGCAACAGCTGCTATGGAAATGGCGTTGCGACTTATTGGCGTTGGCCCTGAAGATGAAGTTATTGTACCAGCTTATACTTATACTGCTACGGCTTCTGTTACCCAGCACGTTGGTTGCAAGGTAGTGATGGTGGACAGCCAGAAGGACAATGTGGAGATGGACTACGATAAGTTGGCAGAAGCTATCACTGAGAAGACAAAAGTCATTTGTCCGGTGGATTTAGGTGGCGTGATGTGTGACTTTGACAAGATCTTTGCTGTGATTGAGTCCAAGAAGCATCTGTTCCGTCCGGGTAATGAGATTCAAAAGAAGATAGGACGTTTTATTGTAGCTGTTGATGATGCACACGCTTTTGGCGCACAATGGCATGGAAAGATGGCTGGAAGTATTGCTGATTTCTCTTCATTCAGCTTTCACGCTGTGAAGAATCTGACTACTGCGGAGGGTGGAGCTCTCGTATGGCATCTTCCGTTTGGAAATGAAACGGTTGACGTTAACCATCATGATAACTATTTCCCGACAGTTCCCAGAAAAGAAGGGGAGACCTGGGATGAGATGTTGTATCGCATTTCTCAGTTATTGTCACTCCACGGCCAGAACAAGGATGCTTTGGCTAAGACACAGTTGGGAGCTTGGGAGTATGATGTGATAGGACCTTGGTATAAGTGCAATATGACGGATATTATGGCCGGTATTGGTCTGGCTCAGTTAAGTCGTTATCAGGGAATGTTGGATCGTCGTCGTCATATTATTGGAGTATATGACAATGCTCTGAAAGATCTTCCAGTTGCTGTTTTGAAGCACTATTGTAAAGACTTCGCCGGTAGCGGTCACTTATATATAACCCGTCTCCTTGGACGTACTGATGCTGAAAGGCGTGCTGTTATTGTTAAGATGGCAGAAAGGGGAATTGCTTGTAACGTGCATTACAAACCACTACCCATGATGACGGCATATAAGACGTTGGGATTTGATATTAAAGACTTTCCGAATGCATATAACCTCTTTGTGAATGAGGTGACTCTACCGCTTCATACCAGATTGACAGACGAGGATGTAGAATACGTAATCAGTAACTACGTTGATATCATCAAAAACCTTTGATGCCTTTTGGGCATTAGTACGCCAAGGGATTGGACACGAGAGTCGTGTTCTATCCCAAGAGATTGACTGGACTTCCATTAAAGCCCTTGCAGATGCGCATGGGCTTTCTGCCATTGTGTTGGATGGGGTGAACGGTTTGAGTGGTTTAAGTGGTTTAAGTAGTTTAAGTAACTCTGCCGTTCAAGGGCCTGCCAAGCAGTTCCTGCTGCAGTGGATTGGAGAGGTGATGCAGAGCTATGAGGCAAGATATGCTGCTTATGAAAAGGCAATAGAAAGTTTGGCGTGGTTCTACAATCAACACGGATATAAAATGATGGTGTTGAAGGGATATGCCTGTTCGTTAGACTGGCCTAACCCGAAACACAGACCTTGCGGTGATATAGATATATGGCAGTTTGGTGAACAAAAGGAAGCAGATGCTGCTCTGGCGAAGGAGAAAGGTGTTAAGATAGATACATCCCACCATCATCATACCGTGTTTGAATGGGATGGTTTCTCGGTGGAGAATCATTATGACTTTATTAACGTGCATCATCACAAGTCGAATGCTGAGTTTGAGAAAATACTGAAACATGTGGGTGAGGATGATTCGCATTTTGTGGAATTGAATGGCGAGAAAGTGTATCTGCCTTCACCAAACTTGCACGCACTGTTTTTGCTGAAACACCTGATGATGCACTTTGCATCTGAGGGTATTATGCTAAGGCAGGTGGTGGACTGGGGCTTCTTTGTGGAGAAGCATGGTAAGGACATTGACTGGGACTATGTGTTGGATGTGCTTGACCAGTTTGGGATGTACCAGATGTTTAATACCATCAATGATATTTGTGTGGGTGATTTGGGCTTTGATGCTGCATACTTCCCTACAGTGCAATTTGATCCCAACCTGAAGGATAGAGTCTTGAATGAGATTATGGCTCCGAAGTACAGTGCTAGTGTACCCAAGAATATCTTTAGCCGTGTGACGTTTAAACTCCGCAGATGGAGAGGCAATGAGTGGAAACACCAGCTCTGTTACAAGGATAGTATGTGGAGTGCATTCTGGAGTGGAGTGTTGAGTCACTTGTTGAAACCTGATAGTATTTAATATTGAATTATATTGCAAGGCTCAGATACAGATAAATAGTATGGATAATAAATTGCAAATATCTCAGCGTGGTCTAGAGATGCCTACATCGCCTATTAGAAAACTAGCACCCTTGGCGTATGCTGCGGAAGATAGGGGCGTAAAGATATACCGGCTGAACATTGGACAGCCCGATTTGCCCACGCCACAAAAGGCACTGGATGTACTGAAGCATGTAGACAGAAAAACGCTGGAGTATAGTCCCTCACAGGGATATCGTTCATTGCGTAAGGCATTGGTGAATTACTATGACCGCTATCAGATAAAATTGGATGCAGACGAAATTATCATTACCTGTGGTGGCAGTGAGGCAGTGTTGTTTGCCTTTATGAGTTGCCTAAATCCGGGTGATGAAATCATTGTGCCGGAACCTGCATATGCCAACTATATGTCCTTTGCGGTATCTGCAGGAGCAGTCATTAGAACCGTTGCAACTACTATTGAAGAGGGATTTTGCTTACCTAAAGTGGAGAAGTTTGAGGCTCTGATTAATGAACGGACGAAGGCTATTCTGATTTGCAATCCCAACAACCCCACGGGCTATCTCTATACTCAGAAAGAGATGAACCAAATCCGGGATTTGGTGAAGAAGTATAATTTGTATCTGTTCTCGGATGAGGTTTACCGTGAGTTTATCTATACGGGTTCGCCATATATCTCATCTATGCATCTAGAGGGGATAGAACAGAATGTGGTGTTGATAGACTCTGTATCCAAGCGATACTCTGAGTGTGGCATCCGTATTGGTGCTTTAATAACCAAGAATGAACAAGTACGAAAGACCGTAATGAAGTTCTGTCAAGCTAGACTTTCTCCTCCTTTGATTGGTCAGATGATTGCTGAAGCTTCTATTGAAGGAACAGAGCAGTATTCACGTGAGATGTATGATGAATATGTGGAACGTAGAAAGTGCTTGATTGATGGAGTGAATCGCATCCCTGGATGCTATACACCTGTACCTATGGGAGCATTTTATACTGTGGCCCAGCTGCCAGTGGAAGATACGGAGAAGTTCTGTGCTTGGTGTTTGAGTGAGTTCTGTTGGAAGGATGAGAAAACGCCTTCTGACAAAGCTGGGGAGACCATAATGATGGCACCTGCTGCCGGCTTCTATTCAACTCCAGGGATGGGAATGAATCAAGTACGTTTAGCGTATGTGTTGAATAGGAATAAAATTAAACGGGCTTTATTCCTGTTAGAGAAAGCATTGGAACAATATAATGAGGTTGATGAGAAGTGATTAGTGAGATATTAATGGGGATATGGAAGTTTTGTTCATACCTCTTTGTTCCTCAATGGGGACGCAAAAGATGTAATATGTAAGATGTCTGATTGAAGACACACAGACAAGTCGGTCATGGAACTATTGGTTTGAGAGAGCAACTTCCGATAGTGATATGGCCGCTTGTCGGTTTTTAGAAATGGCATAAGGATGCAAGAGACGGCAAACAAGCAGAAGCGTATTACCTTGAAAGCTCTTCACGAGATGTTGGACGGGATGAGCGTGGAACTGGCAGAGAAGGTTCATCTACTGTTCATGGCCAACTATATAGACTACTCAGACTATGAATTTCGTGATGAGAATCAGGTGGAGGGCTATTGCTGGTGCTACAGAGACCTCTATGAGATGAAAACGAAGGAGTCACAGGAAATCGTGAACAGTCAACTCATCGAGTTCTTGGAAGAGTGGCGGCAGGATGCTCCCTCTCGCTATCGGAAGGCAAAGGATGATATCTGCTATTGGATTATCGACGAGTGGTATGGCTTCGAGTCGCCCATGCAGAAGGAGATTGTATCGGCTTACCAAGTAGCTCTAAAGCAGAAAGATGATTTGGCTATTGCTTTAGCCTTGTCGCCATTTGCTCGGAAAACGGCAGAACTGGTGAATAGCGGAGCATACGAAGCTGCTGCCGGTAGCTGCTATGCCATTTTCAGATGTCTGGCCAAGACATGCAAGGAGAATGAAGATTGGTTTGCTGGCTTTACAGGTTATGGTGATACCTACACGAAACTGGCTATATTCACTGAGGCTGTAGTGGAACTATACTGTCACCTACGCCAAAAGTCCGACCTCTCCAAGCGCATGGCAGATGAGATGGATATCAACCTGGAAGTGTTCAACCTCGAAACCGATTTTTTCGGTGACCTGCACTGCAGCTCCCGCTTCACAGACATGCTCTGTGATGCCCAAGCCCAATACCAGGACTATTCTGAGTTGGACGAGTGCCCCATGTGGAGGATGTGGGAGAAGGGAGGGGGAGATAAAGGACCTACGGAAACCGTAGGGAACGGGGGCTGAGAAGATAGAGCGATAGAATTGCTGAGCAAGAGACGAAAGATAGCCGCGATGGTATTACGGAAAACGGGATAAATGATAGATGCTCCTCGATCTCGCTATGTGTCGAAGAGCATCCTAGAGGCTCAAAATGAGCAGGAATACAAAGTGAGCATATCAATCTTGGTAAAACCAAAGACTCTCAAGGATTAGAATATCCAATTCATAAGAGCCATCAACGTATTGAGAATTCTCAGTATCCTGAGAGCTTTCTCGAAGAATTGCTTCTTTTTCATACTCTTTATTTATCTAAATATTATCTTCATTATTAAGAATTTCAAGGGCTTTGACCCCCTTTTTTATTAAATATCCATCGTACGTAAAATTTGTCTAAATTTTATCAATTGTAAAAATAATAATAATTGCAAAAGGAATTTCTGAATTCAACCTGAGATAATGATACAGTTTTCTAAGTGTAACAAATATGTTAGGTTAAATGACACACGAAGAAAAATTACTGTTTATGTCTAAATGAGATAAAAATGAATCTTTCACATAATAAGGTTTTATACGACGAGTTGTTCATGCAGATTGCACGGATGCATGATGAGGTGGCTTATAGAAGGCATTTGAATGACTATCATGGGCGCAGGGGGAAGCGAAAAGATTTCCCTGCCGTTTCTGTGGGTGCAGAGATTGATGGTGCGATGGGAGTAGGACATCATCGTGATTATTCGAATGAAAAAGACTTCCATCCTATGGTTTCACGGGAGCTATCTAATAGGTTAGGTAAACTTAATGAGCAAAGTGATGCTAACCCTGAATGCCATAACCGAGTGGGACATTGTGCGGAGAACTATGCAGCGTCAAGTGTTCTGAAAAGAATTGACCCACAAGGGGTGGTTCATAATGGACAAGTGTTGAGTGAAATATTATTTACTAAAGCATTCCAACCAAGGACGTGGAAGAACAGGGGCTGGTGTGCTAATTGCCATACGATGTTTGACTGATTATGTCAGAACTAACAGAGCGACAGGTAAAAGAATTGGACGTTGACTGGTTTTGCCTTGTCAATGGTGTGCCTACTCATATCGCATCGATGGGAGGGGCGATACCTAGCTTGTTTCGCGATAGGGAGAAGCTGAGGAGGCAACAAGATATGGTAGCAAATCTTGTTCCGTCTGCTGAGGTCAAGCTGAATATGGAGATTATAGAAAGCTTGACCGCAGAAGGATATGAATACCTGCAAGACCAAATGATAAGTAAAGCTATTGAAGATGCGAACAAGAGTCACCCTGGCTTTGTTTATCTCCGAAACCAAGAGTTGCATATCAGACTGTTTGCAGCAACTTTTGTGGAGAAAGCAAGAAGAGGATTCCGTTCTTTTGCAAGAAAAGAAAATGCAAATGGTAACGAGTATGTGCTGATTGCTGAACCAACTATACCTGCCAAGAACGACTTAGGCGGACTTGGATTGGAAGAGTTGGAATGCAAAGTGCGTGATGAGGGTGGAACGATTGTGTTTTGAGATACTTGACAAATAGTGACATATGTTTAAATTAATTGCTATAGAAACAATACCTGCGCCAGTGGATTATGCTCAGTGCTATCCTGATATACCAGAAGGTCTTTCGGAACTGGATATTGAAATAGCAAAAGCAAAAAAGGAGCGCTATGATAGTACCATGAGGTTGTTGTCTGCGCAGGATATGAATCGAAGGTATCTATTTTGCAGGGAGTATCATTTTGATAAATACGGGCATTTGGTTAGAGGAACGTCGCTGCTGCCCGAAAATTTTTATAATCAAAAGCATGATGACAAAGAAATACAGGTAAATATTTGCGCCGTTGTAGGTAAGAATGGTTCTGGTAAGAGTTCTTTGCTCGAGTTGTTGCTGAGAATGCTTAACAATACAGCGTATGCGCTGAGAGCAGGTATAGATAATAACGGATCGTATGATTTACGCTTTGTAGATGGTGTCTTTGCTAGATTGTATATAGAAAGGCCAGACGGAACATTGGTTAGAATAGAACAGAAAGACGCTGAGATAACCATGAGCGATGCAACAGATGGCACTATTGCTTGGCGTTATGACTATCGGGCTGAAGAACAAAGAAACGAGGAAGAAGCACGAAACTGGGAGAAATTATGCAAGAGTCAACTGTCCAGCCTTTTTTATACCATCATGGTGGATTATTCTGCCTATGGATTTAATATTGATGACTATCGAGCAGAATGGATTAACCAAAACGAGGAATATATACGAGCAGAGTATCATAAAAAAAACGAAGCTGACCAACGAGTACTGGAAGAAGAAGCCCAACAGCCGAATCTGAAAGGCAGACTTAGTGATGAAGAGAGATGCTGGATAGGCTCTCTGTTTCATAAAAACGATGCATATCAGACACCTATCGTCATTAACCCGTTCAGAAGTAGGGGAAATATAGACTACAACCGTGAACGAGGCTTGCTGAATGAGCGACTGTTCCTGTTGCTGATGGACAATGCAGATGTAATTTCAGGAATATTGGACAACAAGGAACCATATAGCTTTGTATTCAGAAAAGAGGAAGAATATCTGCCAGCAACGAATAATGATTGCAAATTTTGTTGCAAGAAGATAAATGATGCGTTGGAAGAGTACCAGTATTACTATGCAAAATATGATAGTAATGGGAATGCCGTAGGTTATCAAACTGGTGGTCCTGCTGTCAGAGATACTGAAAAGGTCGGGAAGCTTAAAGAAATCAGTGAGAGAATTATTGGTTACTGGCAGAGATGTTTGGGATTTAAACTGGTAGATGATATAGATAAACTCGATGTGACAGTAAAAAGGTATCAGGACAAGATAAGTGCTCTAAACTACGTCGTGTATAAAACCATAAAGTGCGCACATTATTACAGTCAGTATCATACGTATAAAGCCAGTATTGGCAGTGGTGCTAAACTGGATGAGTATATCAAGAAACTCTATTGCGATGACACTCATATAACACTGAAATTGAGAAGGGCACTGGCGCTACTTATTTTTGGCCATTATGGGACGGAAATGTATTTGGACTCTGTGGCTAATACGCCAGAGATACAGTTGGTGACATTTAAAAACAGAGTCAATGAGAAAGTCGCTCATTTTGAACAGGCCTTATCAAATAGAAAAAGGGACATGCCAGTCGAGGATCCCTATACGGATGGAGACTTTGAAGAACTGAACCTTACTCCGAAAAGTTCATGGACTAAAGAGGAACTATTGCCATCGCCATCACTTTTTACCTCACTAAAATTGAAACTAGATAATGGGGGATTTCTGATGTTTGACACGCTCAGTTCGGGTGAGAAGCAGATTATCTATACGCTTGGGACGACGGTATATCAGTTACATCACCTGAATTCCGTTGATGCCAACAAGATACAATATCCATGCGTCAATATTATTTTTGACGAGATAGAACTGTATTATCATCCTGAATATCAGAAAGGACTTGTCAAGCGAATGCTCAATGTGATTGGAAATATGAATTTGGGTACGGTGAAGCATATTAACATGATATTTGCCACACATTCGCCATTCATACTTAGTGATATATGCGGGAATCATATCCTGTATTTGGACAATGGTAATGACGTGAGCGATAGAGTGGAAGTGAATCCTTTTGGGGCCAATATTAATGATGTACTGCGAAGTAGTTTCTTCTTGGAAAAAGGTTTTATGGGTGACTTCGTGAGTAAGAAGTTGCTGGATTTGATTGACTATCTGGATGGAAAGTCTTCAGATGAAAACTTGGGGCAGCCAGCAAAGCAAATCGTGGACGCTGTAGGCGACCCATTTCTGAAAGAAAGGCTCAGAGATCTCTATATAGAGTACAAACAAAAGCTTAGGAACAATGGTACAACTGCCAGTTGATATAATTTCGGATAAGCAGGCTGGTGATTATCGAGATGAACTAGTCGATAATGGTATGGTCTCAGGATTTAAGACGGTGTTGAGTACCATTAAGAATGATTTCCCAGCAGGAGGAACAACGCAGCTGAAAATCCCCAAGAAATATCAGCAGCAGGTCAGTCCTGTGCTTAACAATGATGATGTTAGAGAATATATTGACCTCATAATTCGAGAATACGAGAATTTGTTAAAAGGCCATCCTACTGAGCTTCTTAAACATATTTGCGATTTCGAGGCTATAATAGGACGAGGTCAAATTAACAAGAAGATATTGGGGCCGGGAGGCACTGAAACTGAGTCGCTGAGTAACCGAATCGTTGATGCTATGGGGTATGTTATCATCCGGGATCAAATATTTCCGAAATACATCAGGAATCTTGGAATCAAGGTATGCGTGTATTGTAATGCCAATTATGCTATAACAGATAAGGATGGAAACGGTTATTACGATTTAGATCATTGGAAACCCAAATCACTGTATCCCTATTTATGTACATCGTTTTATAATCTACAGGTGTCGTGTCCTTCATGCAATCGGAGAAAGAGTGACAGTGATAATTATCAGTTCTTCCAACTATGGAATGACCAGATAGACAAAAGTAAAGAAGTTTTAAAGTTTAAGTTGAACTATGCTAATGTTGCTAGATATTGGATTACGCATCAAAGTCAAAATGACTATATGAGACTTCAGGGTGCAGAGGCACAATACTCAAAGATGCGCGATGATATGGAAGAGCGTCTGCATTTAGAAAAAAGGTACATGGAACATAAGGATGTTACGGAAGAAATATTCTGGAAAGCCAAAGTTTATAACCAGTCATTTATGGCATCACTTCATAGTGGGATTAATCCTGATTTTAGGAAAGATGGTCATGGCGTGTCAGGACTCAATCTGCCGATATCTAGAGGTGATGTGTATCGATTTATTCTTGGAACCTACATGCTGCCAGAGCAGATATACCAGCGACCACTGTCAAAGATGACACAGGATATTGCCAAGTCGTTGGGCTTTGAAATATAGGAACGATATGAACCTAATTAGGGACACAAACAATGATTGAGGTTAAAGAATTATACGAGCAATTCTGCTTGAGGGTGCCAGTGAAACAATATGAGGCTGACCCAGCAGATTTCCGTGGTGTATTGAAGCGGGAACTGGAAGAATATATGTTCCTTTTGGATTGGATGAGAAAAGAGAATATCCTTTCGGATGAGAATGTAGAGGAAGTTAGCCGCACCTGTAAGAAAATTAATGAAATTGCGACATCAATATTTCAGGGCTTGCATTCAAGGGCATTCAAGCAGTTGTCGAACTTGCTTGGAGGTCGGGGGAAACAGCCGGCATTAGGCAACTCGATATTGACATACGTTTTTAAGGCAAACGAGAAGCCACTATACAGAATGCGAAAGATGGAGAATCGGCGCGACGTCAAGAACAGAGACCTGTTCCACATTCCTCTAAATAAAAGAGGGATAGTGAATACGAATAGATTCAGTGCGCCGGGTTATCCTTGCTTGTATTTAGGTACTAGTATCTATGCGTGTTGGGAGGAACTTGGCAGACCACCTATGAGCCAAAGTATGGTGGCGAGATTGAGTAATGGAGTTGATTTATGCCTTTTAGACTTAAGAGTGCCGACACAACAGCAGTTCAGCGATCATATTATTGACTATATCAGAGCGTACCCTTTGATTATAGCGTGTTCTGTAAAAGTAAAGAATGCGGACGCTCTGTTTAAACCGGAATATGCTATACCGCAACTCTTGATGGAATATGTTATTAACAACAATGTAAACCATAAAGTAGAGAATCGTATTAGTGGAATCTATTATACATCGGTATTCAAGAATGATGACTTTGGTTACGGAATTGACAAGTTGGAGAATATTGCCATACCCGTTCAAAGTCCGCTGTCGAGCAAGAAATATTGTAGGAGGTTGTGTTGTATGTTTAACCTATCAAAACCGACATGTGATGAAATGGAGCAGATAAAGTCCGGTGGATATGCAACTACGGAGTATGATAAGGAAAAAGAGGCTATAGTTAATCATCAAGGTAAGGTAGAGGGTTATGAGTATTCAAGCTTTGGCTATCTAGAGAAGAGGCTGAATGATAAGAATCTGTTTCCGCTGTATCCGATAGAGGATAAATAGACAAAGAAGCGACTATAAAGATGAAATATACGGCTGAAGATTTTAAGAATTGGATGAGAGAGGATATTCCGAATCCAAGAGTTCCATATCATAGGTGTTATAGACCACTGATAAAAAGGAGTAATTCATTGTCCTTTGAAAGTTGTTATTTGCGTGATGACGATTATGCAATAAAGCCTTATTCTTATACAAGAGCGTTCCTACAATTACAGAAAGAGATGGAGGAATTATTCCTTTATGTTGCTCCTGCTGATAAGAATCTGAAGACATATTCATATCAAATCCATGAATTACTGATAAGAATATGTGTCGAGATAGAAGCAAATTTTAAGGCTATATTTGCAGAGAACCATTATTCAAAGCAGGAAAAAGATTATACAATCGGGGACTTTTGGAAAATTAATGTTTCGCACAGATTGAGTGAATATAAAGTTAAAATGCCAACTTGGGAAGGGAAAAATAAGGTGTTTGTTCCCTTTTCGGGATGGAATACTTCAATAAGTCTGCCTTGGTATCGGGCGTATAACCGTTCAAAGCACAATAGAGATAAATTTTTTACAGAGGCCAATCTTATGCATTTGATGAATGCTTTTTGCGGCCTGTATGTCGTGTTAACGGCACAGTTTGAGTGTCATGATTATTTGAGTGGACATGAAATTATCGTTGTTGGAGGTAAAGACTCTTATTATGATGGTGAATTTGGACTTGGTGATATGCTTCAGACTATTTTTCCCGAATGGCCAGAAGAAGAAAAATATGATATGGATTGGGGATTGGTGTGTGAAAGTCCTAATAGATTTAGGCGTTTCGATTATGATGCTATTGCTGATTATGAGAAACCGAATAATAATAACCCGAAATGCGAAGATTATCGCCAATGAGCGATTGTGAGAGTGGATAATTCTTGTTCATGGTAAAAGATTAATTGTTCGCGATTATGACCCAAAATGATCGTTGGTTGGTAAAGTATAACGAGGTGACGAAGTTTATTGAAACCAAACATCGGAATCCTTCGAAGCATGATGAAGAGGAGAGAGGTAAGTATCTCAACTGGATCAAGGCCAATAGAAAAGCTCTTAATGCTGGGAAGATGAAGCCGGAGAGGGTGGAGAAGTTTAGAAAACTTCTGGAATTGACGGAACAATATAGGAGGAAGAATCAGTATGAGTAGTAGCGATAATATCGCAACATACGGGACAAAATGAGCAGCCATGGCATGGCATCAGACAGGACAAGTAGAAATGCGCTGGGAGAGCCATCGAGCACAGTGAATAGAGAAAAGGAATGAGGCAGCTCGATACTACATATCATAATGGGATGGCTGGGTATCTGATGGACTTCGGATTTGGCGGGTTCATTGGGTACGGGAAAGGTGTGCCTGTAGGATTGGTGATGGAAGAGCTGAATATAAGAATGAGGTATTATTAGTTTGATTGGCCCTGCGGAGAGGTGCAGGGCTTAGTGACTATCTCAACGGGTGAGCCGTTGAGCACTGTTAGTATATGAGCATCCCCCGATTCAGCTTTTCGTGAGCTGGGTCGGGGGATGTCGCGTTTGGTCGGGCCGGTTCACTGGCGGCGGTAGTTGCCGACGACCTTGTAGATCTCTACGATGATGTCCTTGGGAATGCTGGACTCTACGGGAGTGCCATCGACCATCTGTGTGAAGTTGATGCTTTGCTCGTCAGGCTGAGTTACAGATACCTTGCGGAGTACTTTATACTCGCTTGTAACAACGATACAGATGAAATCACCAGGAATATATTCCTTCCATGAACTCAGACGCTTCAGTGCGATGATGTCAGCAGGCATGATGAATGGTGCAAGGGACTTATCAGTATTGATACACATGAAATCGAAATCTCCTGCCATTGGAAAAGATACTAGTGTTTCTTTGCCTGTAGATATAGGTTGTCCGTTACTATCCAGACACGAATCAAAATCCGTGTTGTACAGTAGCTTTTCATCAGCTGACTCTACGCGAGGGCCAAAAGGCTTGTTTCTGCCAAGGAACATATTTCCTTCACCAGTATATAGCCATGCAGCACTCACATCGTATTTCTGACAGAAGAGATCAATGGCCTTCTTGGTAGGCTTCTGCCAACCATTCTTGATTTTGCTCAGTACCTGGTCATTGGTGACGATACCTTCGCGGTAGAGTTGTGCTCCTGAGAGGCGCAGTTCTTCAGCAGCTTTTGCAAATCTCTCTGCTACACCTTGCATGACTTCTTGTTCATTGATTTGAGTCATAATGTTTAAATTTTGCTAAAATCTGACGTTTATCAGGAATGAAAATTATAAATCCCTTGCTTAAAATTATAAATATCTGTAATTTTGCAGCCGTTTTAACTGCTATTTGGGTGCAAAGATAAGTATTATCTCCGAAATATGCAAGAAAACGCAGAGATATTTTATAAAGAATTTATAATTAAACATAATTTTAAAGATAAATAAGTGTAAAAAGATGGAGATTCCGGTAACAACATTGCAAGCGATGTTAACTAATGCTGCTACGCTTGGTGCGATGTCAGCGGTGAAGCGGCTCGATCCTGTCAAGGATGAGCTGAAAGCGTCAGAGGTGAGAACCTGGTTGGGAAACGACAGTAAGATGAGTCGGAAGTTTGATGCCATGGTCAGGAAAGGAATGATCAAGGGCTTCAAGAAAGGAACCAGCCAGAACTCACCTTTTTATTATTCCAAGTGTCAGATAGAAGCAGCGTTTGCTGCTGTAAGATGCAAAGACCTTCTATGAACGAAGAAACAGAACAACGAACGGCTGGGTACATCACTTTGCCATTAGCGGTGCTGGATGGCTGGGTAGGGCAGAATGCCCAGTACCTGAAGTGGTGGACTCAGCTCAGGCGAGAAGCCTCTTGGACGGGCAAGACCGTCTGGCATAACCATCAACAGGTTTACCTCCAAGCAAGACAGGTCATCGTAACGGTCAATTCGCTGGTAAAGCAGTGGCAGGTGAGCAAGCCAACAGTGATACACTTCCTGCAGCGACTGGAGCATGAAAAACTCATTGAACGACAGACCGATAGCCGTAAGACAATCATCACCATTACCCCATTGGGTTGGGCTGATTCAGAGGTAAAGCCAGAGGTAACACCAGCGGTAAAAGTTGACCACGATGTTGACCACCAAAGTTACCACCAACCTTTACCGCCTATTATTAATAATAAAGAGAAAAATATTATAGCCAGTGGAGGAGCGCGTACGCGCGAGGAGGAGGTGGCTAATCATGATTTTGATGAGATTATCTCTTTTTTCAATCAACAGATGAAAGGTAAGGGCATTCAGCAAGTCGCTATTATCACGTCAGAGCGCAGACAAGCCTTTGAACGTCTGGTGTCGCAGACGGGCGTGAATAAGGACACGCTGAAGCAAGCCATCAGAAATGCAGCCGAGAGTGACTTCCTAAACGGCAAAGGTCCAAAGGGATGGGTGGCCAGCTTCGACTGGATGATGATACCGCAGAACTTTCAGAAGGTGTTGGAGAACAACTACCGCAACAAACCAGTAACACAACAAGTACAGTATGGGACAACCGATGGATATCAAGACCCTCGTAGAGGTGTTGAAGCGTCAAGGACGGGCTCTTATGCTTCCGGGTATGACAGACCGCTCTAAGTTACGTGTGGATGAACAGAGCCTGACAGCACTGTTGGAGATGGCATACCGAAAACAAGTTGCCATGCGCAGAGTTGCTTATGTTCCCAACAACCTGACCAGTGGAGCCATTAAAAAGCTTGCCCATTTCCTGACTGATGGTGGTGACAATCGTTTTATGATTGTGCTGGACGGCAGTACCGCTACAGGCAAGACCACGCTTATGACTGCTATGCGACAGGCCTTGCGCTGGCTGACAGACCACAGACTGGTATCAGATGATGTCGGATTGAGAATCCTTGATGCTACCAAGATCTGCACCTTGATGGACTCCAGCAGAGATTGGAACGAATTGTTAAGCTGGCCGTCGTACCTCGGCATTGAAGACCTGGGCTGTGAGCCTGCAGAGATACTGAGATGGGGCAATCCCCTCTATCCAGTACGAGAACTTATCACAGAGCGTTATAAGCTACGCCTTCCAATGGTGGTTAGTACCAATCTCGACAGTGACCAGCTGAGAGAACATCTTGGACTGAGGATTGTGTCCAGAATGAACGAGATGGCTTTCTATATCCACTTCGAGAATGAGGACTTTCGCAAGATGGCGTGGTACAGCCACCATCCGGAAGCAAAAAACTAAGTGTGAAAAAGCGACGAATGAAAAAATGAATGATGAATAAGGTGTACAACGAAGAGAAAATAACAAATAAAACTATATTATGAAAGAACTAAGTCCAGAAAAGAAGCTCCGACTAGAAAAACTGGAGCTATTAACCTATGATGTGGAAGTAGGCAATACCCACATAGTACGAAAGGTGAAAGGAACGAAGCTCAATGCAGCCTTTCTGTTAGGCGAGTTGAGCGATAACAGACGAACGATGATAGTCCGTCAGGTAGAGAACGATAGAAGACCTGTGAGAGTGGAGAACAAGAACTATGAGGATGTGCTCAGAAACATTCTTATCGGTTATATCCAGAGCAAGCGTTGTAAGTTGCCGTTCAACGAGGACTTCGCCTGTGAGCGACTATCGCTGAAATCATGGCCAAAGGACTATATAGATGGCTTTATACCTAATGACTTCCGTGTGCAACCAACCTTTCTTGATGAGTTGGCGAGAATGATAAGCATTCATGTGACAGCCAATTTCCTGTCAAAACCGCACAAAGAAGCAGCATGATATGATAAATATTTACCAAATTATAAATAGCAAAAACATGACAGTTAATCTATTATCTTCCGAAAAGGAATTCGAAGACTATTGTCTAGGTGCTTTTAAGAGCATGTTGCATGGTGAAATGTTTCCGTACAGTTTGCGAGGAACATACTACCTAGTGTTTAACTCGTGGGATGATGCAGTGAATGAGCTTCAAGAAAACGGTGCTGAGGGCTACTCCTATCAGGAGAATCCCGAAGACGATGACTACCTTCTCAGTTTGCACGGCTTTACCCAGCATATAGTGATGCAGGATAAGACGCTGGAACTACTTGCCCGTTTCTGTGATACGACGTACAGGCAGCAGATGGCCATCTTTGACATCCCGGTACGTTTTGAGACCAGATGCGAGAAGAAAGCAGATGGTAAGTCGAGAATTGTGCAGATACCCATCAAGGATATTATGCCAAAGGGATTTGATAAACACCATGAAGGATTCGCATCCTGCTGTGGTGACCTGTATGCCAAGACTTGCTTTGACAAGTTTCTGCAGGAGTCAGGCTTTTCAGTGAACACCGCAACTGTTGCCGCAGCTTATGGTATGCCAGAAGAGGGACTGCTGTGTACATTAAAGCAGAACGACGTCATCATAGATAACGATGATGATGCAGGCTGGGAACTGGCAGAGGCATTAAAGAACTCAGATTTAATTATAGAGAAGATGGATGTTGACGGAATGCCAGAAAAGCAGTGGACTTACAAAGGACTCTACTTTATTTGGTTGTTACTCACCACGAACTGTTCCGTCAGACCATGCTGTGACAGAAACTGCTGTGAGGATTGAGAATCATACGATTTGTTTTTAATATAAAAAGGAAGACGCTGGCTCGTGAGGGTCAGCGTTTTTTTGTGTCTGATGGAATAGGAGGGAATGAAAAGTATATAAAGCTGATAAAAGTGTATTTCGGTTGGAATATTATCTATAATTTTGCAGCCGAATTCAGGAAAACAACGAAACACACGAAAAAGGAAATACTATGAAATTCACAACGCTATTGACAATTATCATCACGGGCTATGTCATCTATTATGCCTATCAGATTATCCACGACCTGTTCTTTACTAAGGGTGTGCTGTCTGATGAGCTGCACATAGAGGAAGAGGTGGACATTACGGGCGAGGTAGAGAAATACCAGCCTGTCAAAGTCAGCAGGGATGACATTCCTTTGACGAAGACATCCACCAAGGAGGAAACCTATCAGGATGACGGACTCACCCAGATGTGCGGTGGCTATACCATTGATGAGTTGCACAATGCCCTCAGAGAGGAGCATGACAATCCAGGCAGCACAGCCCTGAAAGATGTGATGAAGCTTTACGAATAGACTTAAACCTTACGGATGAAAAACACACAATCCCACTTTAAGATTTTCAAAAAAACAAGTAAAACAATGAAAAACACACTATGCAGAAAAACTGGAGCAAGCTCTGCTCCCTTTTGAAGTCATGTAAGACGAAACTGTCTTACCAAGGATTGAGACTCGCCAGCTTGGCGTTAATGTTGATGATGAGCACGGGCTATGCCATGGCCGATGCCGGATCGAGTGCCATTACAGGTGCTGTTGGTACCTTCAAGGGGTACATCGACCCAGTGCGAAACCTTCTCTATGTGATTGCTGCAGTGGTCAGCATCATTGGAGCCTTCAATGTGTTCTACAAGATGAACAACGGCGACCAGGATGTCAAGAAGACCATCATGATGACCATTGGCGGTTGTGCCGCACTGGTAGCGATGGCCGTTGCCCTGCCTAAGTTCTTCGGCTATTAAGCTATGGAAGCGAACTACGCAGGTTACCCCGTGTATAAAGGTCTCCAGATGCCCTTGGAGTTTATGGGCATCCGGGGACGCTTTATCCTCATTGCTGCAGCCACCTTCGGAGCAGCCTTCCTCGGTTTCATTGCAGGTTATGTCCTCTTCGGACTCGGTATTGCCCTGCTTGTGCTGGGTGTCAGTGCCGGAGGCGGTCTGCTTACCATCTATCTGAAGCAAAGAAACGGCTTGCATACCAAGCAGAAAGAAAAAGGAATCAAACACTATCATCATCTGTATGAGCACTAGGAAAAACACACTGGACGGACTTTTTACGGGCATCGAGGACATCACCGATGCACGGGGAAGAGTTGTCAATACCGTGCTGTATAGCAAGGCTGGCAACTACAGTTCTGTCTTCGAGATAGAGAACCCCGTGCAGCAGTACTGCACCGATGCAGACCAGTACTATGCCTTTATGAACGTGCTGGATCATATCCTCCAGACCCTTGGTGAAGGCTATGCCCTGCAGAAGCAGGACATTTTTTGCAGACAGTCCTACCACCATGACATCACCCCTGATATGGAGTTTCTGACCCAGAGCTATTTTAAGTATTATGAGGGAAGACCCTATACCGAAATCCGCACTTTTATTGTCATCACCCAGGAAACCCGAAAGAGCACCTTTGTTGCCTATGACCCCAAGAAATGGGCAGAGTTCAATAACAAAGTGCAGAAGGTAAAGGACATTCTGGAGGAAAAAGGCTTACCCCACCATCTGTTAGGCAGAAAGGAGATAGACGAATACCTCCACCGCTTTATGGCCTTCGACTTCAAGAAAGGCCCCTTCGGTATGACGAACCTGAAATGTACCGACGACTGTCTGAGGATGAGTGATAAGGTGGTAAAAAGCTTCTCACTCGTTGACATCGACGTGATAGACTTGCCGACTGTCATCCATCCTGTGCAGACCAAGCCCGTCAACGGCTATCCGGTCAGCACCGATTTGTTGTCGTTCCTCTCCACCGTACCCTTGACGGACTGTGTGGTCTATAACCAGGTCATTCAGATACCGGCCCAGCGCAAGGAACGTCAGCGACTTATTGGCAAGAGCAAACGCCATGCCTCCATGCCAGACCCCAGCAACAAGATTGCCAAGGCCGACATCGATGAGGTACTGGAGGTCATTGCTACAGAACAAAAGTCTCTTGTCTGGACAAACTTCAACGTCCTTGTGTCCTGTAAGCCAGAACATCTGACGAAGGTCACCTCCTATTTAGAGACCAAACTCTTTGAAGTGGGCATAGCCCCAAGTAAGTCAGCCTATAACCAGCTGGAGCTGTTTATGGACTCCTTCCCCGGCAATGCCTATAGCTTCAATAAAGACTATGACCTCTTCCTGACCCTGCAGGACTCGGCCCTGTGTCTCTTCTATAAGGAGCGCATGAAGCATGATGAGGTGACACCCTTGAAGGTATTCTACACCGACAGACAAGGCGTACCTATTGCCATTGACTTCACAGGAAAGGAAGGAGAAATGAAACTCACCAATAACTCGAACTTCTTCTGCTTAGGTCCAAGTGGTAGCGGAAAGAGTTTTTCGACCAATACCGTGGTGCGCCAGCTCATCGAGCAGGACACCGATGTCGTGATGGTTGATACCGGTGACTCGTATGAAGGTATCTGTGGCTATTTCCATGGCACCTACATCAGCTACAGCAAGGAGCATCCTATCTCGATGAACCCTTTCAAGGTCAGTGATGTAGAGTATCAGCAGAACTTCGGAGAGAAGAAAAACTTCCTGAAGTCCCTCATCTTCCAGATTTTCAAAGGTAACAAAGCACCTGAAAAACTGGAGGACACCATCATAGATACCGTGCTCAATGAGTATTATGATGCCTACTTCCATCCCTTTAGTGGTTATACCAACGAAGAGAAGGAAGAGCTGCGAAAGCAACTCTTACTGGCTGATAAGCGTAACGGCAAATATGGAGAGTATATCGAAGCCATTGAAAATGACGCTGATGTCATCAGCTCACAAGAGACGAAGACTGCATCTGGTGATAAGCAGACTTATACAAAGGACGAGAAGGAACACCATGCCAAGGTGCAGCGTCTTGTAGAGAAACTGCATAACCTCGCCAATGACCAGGCAGCCAGCGTGGGAGAGCGTGAACATGCCAATAACCAGCTGATGCGTCTGATGCCAGAACTGATAGAAGGTCACTATCTGATGAAGATAGACCAGCGGATAGAACGTATGGAGCGACAGAAGCGTGACCTGAAAGTGACGAAGCTGAGCTTTGACACCTTCTATGAGTACGCTTGTGAGCGCATTCCTCAGATGATGGAAGAAAAGAGCATTGCCTTTCCCATCAATGAGTTTGCGGCAATCCTGGAACCCTTTCATAAGGGAGGAAAGTTGGAAACCATTCTCAATAACGACATGGATTTGAATCTCTTTGATGAGAAGTTCATCGTGTTTGAGATAGACAAAATCAAGGATGACCCCGTGCTCTTTCCTATCGTGGTGCTGATTATCATGGATGTATTCCTGCAGAAGATGCGTATCAAGAAGGGACGCAAAGCACTGATTATCGAAGAGGCATGGAAAGCCATTTCCTCTCCGACTATGGCAGAGTACATCAAATACCTGTATAAGACGGTGAGAAAGTTCCACGGTATCGCAGGCGTGGTGACTCAGGAACTCGGTGATGTGATAGATTCACCCATTGTCAAGGAGGCCATCATCAACAATAGCGACATCAAGATACTGCTTGACCAAGCCAAGTTCAAGGACAGATATGATGAGATAGCTGCTATTCTTGGTATCACTGACGTACAGCGACAGCAGATCTTTACCATCAACTCCTTGGACAACCATGAGGGACGCAACTACTTCAAGGAAGTCTGGATATGCCGGGGACAGAGTGCCGATGTCTATGGAGTCGAGGAACCACCAGAGTGCTATATGGCCTATACGACAGAACGTGCCGAGAAGGAGGCCCTAAAAATCTATATCAAGCACTATGGCGATGATACCGTAGAGGGCATCCGCCACTTCTGTCAGGATATGGAGAAGGCTGGACTGACAGGAAAGTACCTGAAGTTTGCCAACGAAGTCAACAAGCAACAAAACGTGATGGAACTATGGGACAAAGTAGCATAAGACGACAAAGAACAAAGGTTGTGGTACTGTTGCTGGTAGCACTGGTCAGCACAGTTCCTGCCAATGCCTGGTGGCGTTGGAACATTGACTATTGGACTATTGCGCAGGTTGGAGAGAATACCGCTGCCGAATCTGGAGCAGAGGGAATACATAACAACACCCTCACAGAGCAGAGAAAGAAGCAGGAACGTATTGCCGAGTATACCACCGCTATCAATGTCATCAGACAGCTCTATAAGCAGTCCATGCAGAATACCAAAGGCTTCGGAGAGGAAAGCAGATACTATCAGCTGATAGGTGAGAATGCCCTGTATATCGTGACCAATATCCCTGTAGCAGTGAGCTGGCTCACCAGAAAACCGCATATTAACCTGCCGTTGTGCTTAAACGAGATCAGTAACCTGACCATGAAGACCGAACAGTGTATAGCAGGCTTTGTGAACATCGTCAACAATGGTCATGTCAAGTCGCCACTGAAGGATAATTCGCTAATACCAGGTGGAGGTGGCAGAGCCAATATCGGTCAGGATGATGGCTATAACTTTATGAGCCGTTCAGACAGAATGGGTATGGCCAATGACATACTGGAAGACTTGGTGATTGTCAGGAACAACCTCGACTATCTCATCTTCATGTGCCAGACCAACAACGGACTGGAAGACCTGTTGATGGAGTTGGATCCTGATACATGGTGTAACGCCATGCAGATGAAGTGGACGGTTGGTGACATTGTCAGTGGCTGGGAAGACTTTGGGTAAGTGAAGAGTGAAAAGTGAAGAGTGAAGAATGAAAAAACTGCACCGGATAATAGTAATAGCATTAGTGAGCATCATATGCCCACTTACAGGACAGGCGGGTATCTTGCCAAATGACCTGCCTACCATTGAAGCACTGATAGATCAGCATAAGGAGTGTATGAGTGCCGAAGATGAGAGCAACCGTCAGTTGGCAGCCAATGCCTCTATCAAGGCTATGGTGAAGGATGTCGCTCAGAAGTACGACGATGTCAAGAGTATTCTCGACAAGAAGAGCAATGATGCCTTGTCGTACCTGGCTTTGGCAGCAGAGATGAGCCGTTGTGTGACGAATACTGTCAGACTGACGAATGAGTATTCCGAGTTTACCCGCTTTGCAGCAGACCATCTCAAAGGCAAACCGTTGGTTGCTTGGTATGCCTTTGAAGCCAATTACAAGGTATCGAAAGAGATCAAGAATATCAGGAAACTCTACCTTGCTGTGGCAGCATCAGAAACACAATTCTTCAGAGCTACCAACAAGGAACGCATGAATATCATCTGGACGCTGAACCAAAGCATTACCAATATGCGTGATGTCATCCAACAAGCATACATATGGTGTGACCTGTTGGTAGGTGGATATATTCACGAGAGTCATATTTGGGAGATTATCGATACGTCCGTACTAGAGGAAATAGGAAAAAGCGTAATAAAAGATTGGCCAATATGAGAAAGACATTGATTACAATAACGATGGGTTTGGCTTTACTGCCGCAGATGAGTAAGGCTCAGGTCTATGATGAAGAAAAACGTCTGCAATGGCGGTCGATGGAAACCGGGCCGTTAGAGTTTGAACCGAGGTTTTACTACTGGCTGTTCCATAACAGCTATGCTCATCATGAATGGGAATGGGAGTGGCATGGACTGTTCCATAGCGGATTCTATCTGAACCTGAAACCCCATAAGAGTGATGCCAAGCCATTGCTCCCGAAGCGTACGTTAGGTGCTGCCACTGATGAGTGGACACGGGAATCCACCGATGCCCAGGAAAAGAACTTCAAACACCAGCTGGAGCAAGAGACACTCGCTGCAGCAGACCGACGGATAGATGCTGCCTATCTGCTCTTCAAAGATGACTTTGACGAGATGCAGCAGAAAATCTCTGCAGGATTAACCTATTGCATGGCTAACAGCAAGGGCGATGCCAATGTCATATCCTTGGTTAACAGTCTCTCCAATCAGAACCACTTTATTACAGAGCAAGTCAGCTACGTACATAAGAGCAGTAACGGCTATGAGCTGGAGAATGCCAAACGCGAGGAGTGCTATATCAAGCTGAAAGCCGATATGGAGAAGGTGACACAAAGTACCATTGACTTGATGAGATATGTAGAAGTTTCAAAATAGTAAAAACGATGAATGAATTATTAAACTGTAATGTGGGCTGTATCTTCCTGACGATGGGCTTGCCGACATTGGATCCTGTGATGACCAGTGTGCTGGACTATATCCATCAGCATGCCTTGTTCCTGGGTTCATGGGGAGGCTTTGCCAAGTCGTTGGGACTGATACTTGCCATGTGTGTGACCAGCTATGAATGCTGGATGATGATGCTTGGACGGCGAGGCATGGATGTGATGAAGCTGTTCAGGATAGTAGGTATCTCACTGTGTATCGTCTCAGCCAATGCCATTGCCGATGCTGTGGCAGCCCCGGGAGAACAGATGGGACGTGTGATGAAAGCGCAGGCCACCAGAAGCCACCAGCGTATCGATGCACTGGAGAAGCACGAGGCGAAACTCCAGAGCCAGTACCTCGACAAGCTGCGAGCGCATAACGATTCACTCGACAGGAAACGCAGGGCAGAAGCCAAACTATCGGAGGATTCCCATTGGTGGGAGGAAGTCGCCTATGCCGTGAAGAACATGGACAATGCCGTGGAGCAGTGGGCCAAGGAAGCCGCAGTTATCGCAGAGACCAAGACGGCAGAGACCATCAATATGCTGATACGGTATATTGGAGAAATCATCTATCAGGTCATCTATTTCGGTATGCTGCTTGGTCAGGCCTTTATGATGAACGTGCTGAAAATATTCTGTCCCGTAGCCTTTGCCCTGAGTATCGTACCACCCTGGGCCAGTGCGTGGAGTCAATGGATCAGTAAGTATGTGAGTCTGTCGCTATGGGCACCCTTGATATATATGTGTAGCATCTATGCCGACATGATACTCAAATATACCATCCTGCAAGACACCACCGCCTACACCACACTGCTTGGAAGTGCCAGCTATACCTGGGGAGAGATAGGAGGCTTGGGTATGCAAGGCATCGGAAGTACCTGTATGTATGTCGTCGGATTGTTGGTAGGAGCCATGCTTATCAAGTTCGTACCAGAGCTTGCCTCATGGATAGTGCCGGGAGGAGCCAGCAGCAGTATCGGTTCAGCTGTCAGCAGCATGACCACAGCAGGAGCAGCAGCCGTAGGAGGTGCAGCAGGAGGCTTCGCAGGTTCAAGTATCAGCGTGACACGGAAGACTCTGGGCAGTGTCGTCAGAAGAAGCACTAAAGAACAGACAGTATAAGTAATCATATAAAAACAATACAGCAATGTTAATTGAAAGTTTAGAGAAGAAAACAAAATTGGCTATGTTCACGGTATTACTGGCAGTCAGTGCCAGCACCGTGATTTGCGGCCTGTGCTTTTACTTTGCCACCAAGCTGGTCAGAGACCAACAGCAGCAGGTTTATGTGTTGGACGGAAGCATACCGTTTATGGCAGAGCGCAGTAAGAATGAGATGACCTTTGACATCGAGGCCAAGGCACACATCCAGTTGTTCCACCAATATTTCTTCAACCTCTCGCCAGATGACGAGTACTTGAAGTGGACATTTGGTAAAGCCATGTATCTGGCTGATGAGAGTGCTCTCAGACAGAAGCAGGCCATCGAGGAAACAGGTTTTTATTCACAGTTGCTCTCCAGTTCAGCAGTAGAGACCATCGTGGCAGACAGTATCGAACTCGACAAAGACCAGATGAGTTTCAAGTACTACGGTACGCAGATGATCAAGCGCAGAACCAACAGCGTGAAGCGTAGCATCATCACTGTAGGAAAACTGCAGAACGTACCGAGGACGCAGAACAATCCGCATGGTCTGCTGATTACCA